>Ga0209577_10000159_pt1 | contig 64271 bp, 58 predicted proteins | sample GraSoiAngelo_109_FD_185874 | JGI IMG/M metagenome (GOLD analysis project Ga0209577, IMG submission 185874) | Grasslands soil microbial communities from the Angelo Coastal Reserve, California, USA - 14_0903_12_20cm (SPAdes) (version 2) | ecosystem: Environmental > Terrestrial > Soil > Grasslands... | reverse complement strand
TGGCGAGGACGTGCTCATTCTCGGCGCTGGCAGTGGCGTAGGCACCGCCGCGATCCAAATCGCGAAATTCTTTGGCGCGCGCGTCATCACCACCGCCGGTTCTGAAGAAAAGCTCGCCAAAGCCAAAGAACTTGGCGCCGATCACCTCATCAATCACAAAACGCAAAAAATCCGCGAAGAAGTTCGCCGCATCAGCAATAAGCGCGGCGTCGACGTCGTGTTCGAACACGTTGGCACTACCACCTGGGGAGACAGCCTTGCCAGCCTCGCGCCCGCTGGGCGCTTGGTCACTTGCGGGGCCACCACCGGCTACGACGCCAAAGTGGACTTGCGATTCCTCTTCAGCCGCCAGCTTTCTCTGCTCGGTTCCTACATGGGCACCAAGTCCGAACTCCACACCGTCATGAAGCTCGTTGCTTTAGGCAGACTCAAGCCGGTCGTCGATCGCGCGTTCCCGCTTGCTGAAGCCGCTGCGGCTCACGCTTATCTCGAATCCGGCTCGCAATTCGGCAAGGTCGTCCTCACCGTTTAGCTTTTCCTTATTTCTGGTATCCTTTCGCCGCGCGATAAGATAACGCGCCATAGCCATGGCCAGTCTCCAGGCGCACATCGCAGTGTGGATCATCAAGTGGCGCGTCAAGCGCCGTCTGAAAAATTGTCGCGACCATCGTCTGGCGCGGCAGATTCTTCGTCCGGCTCCTTACAGGGTCCCGGAGACCGTGCGTATCACCAAGACGGAGGTAAACGGCATCCCCGGTGAATGGGTCGAATCGCAGAGTTCCGCGCAAAGCGTCCTCCTCTATTTGCACGGCGGCGGCTATTTCGGCTGTTCTGCCGAGACGCACCACCCGATCACCGCATGGTTTGCCGTGCACGGTTTTCGTGTCTTCGCGCCTAACTACCGCCTCGCCCCCGAGTATCCATTCCCGGCTGCGGTGGACGACGCTGTTGCCGTCTATCACGGCCTCCTTGCCGAAGGCCATTCCCCGCAGCGCCTCGCTGTCGCCGGCGATTCCGCGGGCGGCGGACTTGCCCTTTCCCTCATGCTCGTTCTTCGGGCCGCGTGCACTGCGCTTCCTGCTGCGGCGGCCCTTTTCTCCCCCTGGACCGATCTCGCCGCCACCGGCGAATCCGTCCGCTCGAATGCATCGCGTTGTGCGATCTTCCATGGCCCGGCCATCGCCCCGACGGCGCGCCTGTACTTAGGCAACGCCGATCCCCGCAATCCGCTCGCCTCTCCTCTCTACGCCGATCTCGACGGCCTTCCTCCGCTGCTAATCCACGTTGGCGCGGACGAAACTCTGCGCGACGATTCCACGCGCCTCGCCGAAAAGGCTCGCGCCGCTGGTGTTTCGGTGGAACTAAAAGTCTGGCCGGTGGTTCCCCACGTGTGGCAGCTCGCGCCGCACAAAATCCCCGAAGCTCGCCAATCCTTGCGGGAAACTGACGAATTTCTTCGCAAGCACACTGCCGCCGAAGACCCAGCTAGTGTACGATGGGTCCAACATGCCTGAGGCCTCCGGCAATCAACATAACTCTGCGGATATTTCTGTCGACGTCCTCATCGTCGGGGCAGGCTTCTCCGGCATTTGCGTGGGCATCAAGCTGCTCGAAGCCGGAATGAAGAAATTTCTGATCATCGAAAAGAGTGACGACCTTGGCGGTACTTGGTACGAAAACCGCTATCCCGGCTGCGCTTGCGACGTGCCCGCGCATCTTTATTCTTTTTCGTTCGAACGGAATCCCGGCTGGACGCGTATGTTTGCCGGCCAGCAGGAAATCTGGCAATACTTAAAATCTTGTGTGCGGCGGAACGGGCTTTCTCCTCACATTCGCTTGGGCACGCGCTTTTGCGAAGCTGCCTGGGACGAGGCCGCCAGTCACTGGCGTATCACCGCGAGCAGCGTCCCGCGGGACAATGGCAATCTCAGCAAACGCATGAACCTCTGCGCGCGCGTGCTGGTTTCCGGTATGGGCGCGCTTCATGTGCCGCACTGTCCGGAAATTCCAGGCATCGAACGTTTCTCCGGCCCTTCCTTTCATTCCGCTACTTGGCGTTCCGATGTCGACTTGAGCGGCAAAAGCGTCGCCGTCATTGGCACCGGCGCGAGCGCAATTCAATTCATTCCTCACATCGCACCCAGCGCCGGCAAACTTTACATTTTTCAGCGCACCGCTCCCTGGATCGTGCCGCGCCTCGATTTTGGCTTTTCCGAGAAAGCACGCGCGCGATTCCGTCGCATACCGGCGCCCACGTGGGCGTTCCGCAAATTTCTTTTTTTCGCTCTCGAGTGGCGTGTATTCAGTTTTCTGGGCGACCGCGTCGTCCGCGCGCATATGGAGAAAATCGCCCGCAATCATCTCGAAAACGGCGTCGCTGATCCCAAACTGCGAGCCGCGCTGACGCCGCGCTATCATATCGGTTGCAAGCGCATTCTTCTTTCCGATGATTTCTATCCGGTCTTCCGGCGGTCCAACGTGGAGCTCGTCACGGAAAAGATTGCCGAAGTGCGCGAGCGCAGCGTCGTCACGCAAGACGGCACCGAGCGCCCTGTGGACGTTCTTATCTACGGCACTGGCTTTCACGTTACCGAGCAATTCATCGGCATGAAGCTCTTTGGCCGAGGCGGCGTTGAGATACACGACGCCTGGCGCAACGGCTTGACCGCCTATCTTGGCGTGACCGTCAGCGGGTTCCCGAATTTTTTCATTCTGCTCGGCCCCAACACCGGTCTGGGCCACAATTCCGTCGTGCTGATGATCGAAGCGCAGGTCGATTACATCATCAAATGTCTGAAACTGATGCGCGACCGCAAAATCGCCGCGATGGAAGTGCGTGCCGAATCCCAGCAGCATTTCGCCGAAACCCTTCGCGACCACATGGCGCGTACGGTTTGGCAGTCCGGCGGTTGCCGCAGCTGGTATCAGGACGCGCAGACCGGTCAGAACACCACGCTCTGGCCAGGCTCCGTCATTCAATACTTTCGCGCCATGCGCTCGGTCGCGACTTCCGAATACGACCTACGGCGCTGCTAGTCCACGAAGGGTCATGCTTAGGCGATAAAACGTGCGAGGAGTCCGGCTAGAGTGCCAAGCGCCGCGACGGTCGCATTGGCAGCCGCGGTAATCCTCCAGGAAAGCGATTTCCCCACCACCGAAAGCGAATAGACGCTGACGATTCCCAGCGTGCAAAGAATCTTGACCGCGTGAGGCAAGGGCATGCCGCTTCGCCAGGCAATGAACGCGATGGCCACGTCGAAGGCCATAGGTACGGGCAGGAACGCCGAGACCAGCGCGACCAGAAGAATCCCGCCAAATGTAACCTGCGCGCCGAGCATCGGTTCAACGTGCTCGCCAGCCAATTGGGACGCCCACCGCGATACAGCCATTTCGCTAGGTTCATGGATTCCACTCCGGTCCTCCGCGACGCCCAAGAACCCTACCGGTTTTTGCCCACAAGGCGATGTCACCGGTCACATGCTCGAAAGTCGCGGTTCCGGTGTTGAAAACAAAAGGATTACTGGGAAGACTTTCATAAGGTTTCGCGGGCCGCAGGCCCTATAGGACAGGTAAGAGTGACCGAGCGCCCAACGTCATTTGTTTCGAATGGAGGCCCTGTGCGAAAATAGAGTTGACAGATGAGATGAAGGGAAAAGCATGAGTACTTCTCTCGGAAAACATGCCACGCTGACTAAGCCCGAAGATTTCGGCAGCTTGCTCCGGGACGAAGGCATCATCTTCACCCAGCTGGACAAAGCGGTAAACTGGGCGCGCAAAAGCTCCATCTGGCCGCTTGGATTCGGCCTCGCTTGCTGCGCCATCGAAATGATGTCCATGGCAGCGGCTCGCTTTGATGTGGCGCGTTTCGGCGCGGAAGTTTTTCGCCCCTCGCCGCGTCAGGCCGATTTGATGATTGTTGCTGGCCGTCTTTCGCAGAAAATGGCTCCCGTGGTGCGCCAACTCTACGACCAAATGCCTGAGCCCAAGTGGGTCATTTCCATGGGGGCTTGTGCAACTTCCGGCGGCGTCTTCAACAACTACGCCATCGTGCAAGGTTGCAATCAGGTGATCCCCGTGGACGTTTACGTCCCCGGCTGCCCGCCGCGTCCGGAAGCACTGCTCTACGCCATTCTCCAGCTTCAGAAAAAGATTGAAAACGAAAAGGGTTCGTTCAAGCGCGCTATGAATCTTGCGTAATGAACACAGACCTGCCCAGGCGTCAGTCTGCGCTCCCGGCTACTCATGCGACAAATTGTCCCGCAACGCGCAGCCGGTTTCTCCCTCCTAGCAATTGCATTTTCTTTTCTCAGTTGTGGTGGCGGCGACACGCTTCAGCCTCCTCCCGCAAAGGGCTGGACCGTCGTCTGGTCTGACGAATTCAATGGCGCGGACGGCTCCGCTCCCGATTCCTCCAAATGGATTTACGATCTGGGCGGCAAGGGTTGGGGCAACAGCGAACTAGAGTGCTACACGAATCGCTTGCAAAACGCCCAAATTAAAGGCGGCCATCTCGTCATCACCGCGCAACAGGAAGGCGCTCCCTTTGTGTGCTCGGATGGCTCCACGAACAATTACACTTCGGCTCGCCTCAAGACCCAAGGCCTCTTCAGTCAGGCCTATGGACGTTTTGAAGCGCGCATCAAGATTCCCGCGGGGCAGGGAATGTGGCCTGCTTTCTGGATGCTGGGTAACAACATCACTTCTGCGGGCTGGCCCGCCTGCGGCGAAATCGACATCATGGAGAATATCGGCAAGGAACCCGGCACCGTGCACGGTTCGCTTCACGGGCCGAGCACCACCAGCCGCACCAGCGACGCTTCAGCTCCTTTCAGCCTTCCAGGCGGTCAGGCATTCGCGAATGACTTTCATCTCTACGCTGTCGAATGGCAGCCGGGAGTAGTCCGCTTTTACGTGGACACGAATCTTTACGCCACGTTTACGCAATCCCAGTGGCCCACCGGCGGCACCTGGGTTTTCGATCATCCTTTCTTCATCCTTCTCAATGTCGCCGTAGGCGGCTCCTGGCCCGGCTCTCCCGACAGCACCACGGTCTTCCCTCAGCAAATGCTTGTCGACTACGTCCGCGTCTACACCAAGCAATAAGTTGGACTCGTGATTCGTGACCCTGGACTTGTGAAAGTCCACGGCGGTTTCTCTGTCGTCTGTTGATTCCAGTTGGCTCATTGTACCTTCGGCCGCTTTGTTCCCTCTGTGCTCTCTGCGTCCTCTGTGTTAAAACTCTTTTGGTAGAGAAGGGAACAAGTCCATGACCGCATCACCTGTACCCGGCTCAACTACAACCGCATCGCCGGATGCCGCACGTCAGTTTTTGCGCCACACCCTTGCTACGGTGGCGTATCGAGGTGGCAAAGCTATTCGTGGCGCACCTGACCGTTTTGGTACGTTCCACATCGGCGACAAGACCCGCACACCCGCGCAAATCCTCGCCCACATGGGCGATCTCTTTGACTGGGGGCTCTCCATCGCGCAAGGTGAGCCGGCCTGGCACGATTCCGCACCGCTTCCATGGGACGCGGAAGTTGTGCGTTTCTTCGCCACGCTGCAGAGGTTCGAAGATTACCTCGCGTCTTCCGAGCCTCTTCACGGCTCCACGGAAGGTCTTTTCCAGGGCCCGGTCGCCGACGCCCTCAACCACATTGGCCAAATCGCCATGCTGCGCCGCCTGGCTGGTTTTCCCATCTTGGCTGAAAACTATTTCCAAGCCGGCATTGCCGCTGGCCGCGTCGGCCCCGACCAAGCCGCTCCCCGTCGCGAATTCGAATGATGCGCTAAGGTTACGTTATCTGAACGGGAGTTACCTGGACCAGAGCGATGGACCAGTCTTCGCCCTTGCGCACAAGTACCACGCTCATCCGGTGCATCCAGACGCGCTCCATGCTCGCAAGGATCGCATTCTTCCACAGCACCACCGCAACCAGAATGTCCCCGGAGTCGGCGAGTGTTTCTTCGATGAGGTACGTGGCATTTTTCTTGGCATAGGGTGCAAGCAGTGTTTCCAGGCCCTTGTGGATCTCCTCGCGATTCCATCGTTTTCCGTGGACGTCCACAAACTGGGCGTTTTCGGCGAAGAACGCGAGCACGTCTTCGGCCTTAGACCATTTGAGTCCTGCAAGAAAGCTGTGCAAAGTGGTTATCGCATTTTCGCTAAGTTTCGGCGTCGGTTTGATGCCCTCAACGCTCCGGGTCTTAGCGACTTCCTCGCGGAGCGTGGCCAGCCTGGCACCCTTGGCTTGTAAGATCTGTGCAGCGAGGGAACCTTCGACGTGCAGGAGGCCTAGCAGCAAATGTTCTGTATCGACATGGCGGTGACCGAGCCGGTCGGCCTCTTCTGCGGCCAGGCGCAGGACCTTCTTGGAATCCTCCGTGAGTGGTACCTCTACGGAGGTTGCAATGCGCTCGCGCGGCGGAATGTGTTTCTCGATTTCGGCGCGAATTGCAAGCTTTGCCTCAACCCCGCCTAGGAACCTCTTTGCAAGAGAGGGTTCCTCCCGCACAAGCCCCAACAACAAATGTTCCGTCTCGATGTACGGGCTACCATACTGGCTGGCCTCATAGCGCGCGAAGAAAACCACGCGTCGGGCTTTTTCCGTATAACGCTCAAACATGACTCGTCCCCGGCCCCACGCACACCGAGCATCGGCCGGTCCTGACCGCCTTTAGGGTATCGTTTGACAGAAGAGAACGGCAAGCGTGAGGCTAGTGGCGTCAAACGGTCCCGACCACATCGCCTCTCTGGCCACAAGGAGAAGAATTGCCACGTGCACTTCGTTTCTTTACTGTTTGCTGGTGGTTTGCCTCTGAAGCTCGCAGCTCTCGGAGCAGGACATTTTTCTGGTGGTGGCTTTCGTGCCCGTGGCTTTGTGCGGCCCGCGCAGGGGCATTAGTCAATTTGCGGTCGTCGGTCTCTCGCTTCTCGTTGTGACTGTGCTTTGCACCTGGTCCGAGGCTCGCAGAGAATTTCCCGTTCGGTGTCACCGCAGTTTTGCTTCTGCGGCCGCGTTTTGCGCAAATTGCATCCAGCGTACCTGCAACTTCTTCAGCCGCGCATTAAACGAATCGGGGCAATCTTGCCCGAGGATTGTGGGCAACTTTAGTGCATGGCCGCAGCGGGCGCTTCTTCCGGCTCTTCGTGCGCCGCTCGGATGATATGCAACTCAACGTCCGTGGCGTGGAACGGATACTTCAGCGTACCTAACACCTGGCCTCCCGCCACCTCCTGCGGATCCACCGGGTCGTCTGGCTCCGTTGTTAGCACCATCCGCGGCGGCTGCGCTGCAGAATGCGTGTTGTTCAGCAATTCCTTGTACGATCCGTCCGGCAACCGCTGATCTGAAAACATCAACGCAATGGGTTGCCGCGAGAGCACCTCCTCCGCCTGCTGAAGCGTGGAGACCGTAATCACATTGACCGGCAGTTCTTCGAGGATTTTCACCAACGACCGGCGCTGTTCGAAATTGGCGGATGCTACTAAGACGTCCCACTCCTTTGACATAATCCACCTCCAGGGCCGAAAGTCCCAGCTTGCCTTGAACTTGAAGGGGCCTAAGTCGAGCACTTGCCAACAAGAACAAACTTTGCACTTGACAGTCTTCTGCCAAGGCTGTCAAGGACAAGGGCCCTACTCTAGAAACGCCCACCGGGCGGCGCAATCCGGTGTTTTACCGATTGGCTCGCCAGGATAATTTCTCACCTCTCAACTGTCCATAAAAGATTGTTGCGTCAACAGTTACAGCCTCCCCTGGCCCAGCCCAGCATTCTTCCGGTCGCCAATTTTGTCGGCTGTTTTGTAATATTCTTTCTTTTACCATCAACGGCAATGCTGTGGTCTTAAGTCTCAAGGACCGTGCGGCAGTTGAGATGCCCGCGGCACCTCCGGTATTGGGACGCTGACGCATCGTTTCATCAATACCAATCAATACGAGAGGACGCAGCCACCCGTACCGCTGTCGAAAGCGTTGCTCCACAGCGACTGTACCGCAAAACGGCCCGTCTGGAGAGTGATGTCGGCCGCCGCGCCCTGCCCTGAGGAGATCCAGGCGCACTTGTCGCCATTCTCCGCGCCGCTGGAGTCCAGCCAGCCACCGCTGGGGAACTGGTCGGTGATTGTTTCGGCCATCTCGTGACCAGCGACGATGGTGATGCCGGCATCGGGACCCAACCCGTTAAAGTTGGCGCCGCAGCTGGCCCCCGCATCCGTGATGTACGGGAGGTTCGTATAGGCGACGTTGCCGACCGTCGAACTGGTCGCGCTATGGTAGGCGCAGTATTGTGTCCCAAACCCTCTGGAGTTGTTCCCCGTCGCGGTGGCGATGACGTACTGTACGCTCTGATTGCTTGCGGATGTCGTGTTGCCGAATTGTTGCGCGGCGCGCACCGCTTCGGCCGCGATCTGCGACTGGCGCGGCCTAGACGGCGCAGCGCTCGCGTTGTCATACCAGATCCGTGCTCCCAGAAGGCCCTTCGGATTGCCCGCGGCAGTGCCTGCGCCATTGCAAAAGACAGTACCGGTGGCCACGCCCTGGCAATATTGCGTAACGCTGTTCAACCAGGCACTGCCGCCGACGCCGTTGTAGAAGCTCTGTAGAATGCCTGCCTCGCCGCTTGGGTCATGGCCCCACTGCGAGCCCCAAAACACTAGAAAGACTTGGGGCGCCGTTTCGACGGCCCCGCCGTGGTAGTAGAGGTTACTTGCAGCACCGGCTCGGTGCGTAGAACCGGGCTGCGCATGGGGGTTGGCCTCGCGAAACCGTTTCATATCGTCAACGGTGGCATGGATCATTGCCGGCGGTTGGCCTTCTTCCAGGATTCTCAGCCCCCCGACCGTATCTTCATAGACCATCTGCTTCTGCGGTTCCTGCGCGTGGGACAGCGGGCCCACCGTCAGGAACCCCAGAAAGGCGAGAAAGCCTCCCCAAGCGTATTTGTGCGGAATCATGAGCCACCTCCGAGATTTGGATTGGTTTCACAGATCAACGCGAGTAAGGCCACCCCGCACTTTGATCCGACTGCGTGGCGCGATTCATACCATGCTTGGCAGACTGGTGGCAATTCCGGAGTTTCCAAATTTTGAGCACCGAAATGCCCAAATGAGTATCAGCTGCGCGCCACGCACATCCAGCACCAGTCATCTCCGCATTTGTTGTTGGCCGACATCCGGTTGCTTCCTCCTCTGCCGCGCCGTAGGCGCGCAAACTGCTCGCCTGCGCCGTACTCTATTCCGTCTCTGGATCGATCGTCTGATCTAGATAAATCCAAAGCACACGCGAAAGAAAGGTCAGCATCGGGGCGAAGGGCAGAAAAAACACGACGGCCCAGATGGCGACTTTGTTGAAACGCCAGTGGGTCAGGACCCAGAGGATAGCCCCAAAAGCAAAGACGAGGGCGACCCCCAAACCGTAACTGATGTACATGGCGCCGAGAAAATATCCTGGCTCGCGGTTGAAGAGGAGACCGCAGTCAGGACAGCGGTCATTCATCTTCGGGAAGCCCCAATAAACGCCCCAGTCAATGCCCCAGGAAACGTTAGACTGGAAAATTCTGCCCGACCGGCATCGCGGACAGAGTTGGCGGAAGATGCTGCTCAAAGCGGATGGCCGAGAACGGGGCAAGAACGCCATGATCGCAGATTAGCGGAAAACGGCCGCTCTGAGATTATGTCATCGCAGGCGGGAGAACAGTACCACCTGCAGTTTCATGGCTCACCGGGCCAGCCGGCCCTCACGGGTCCGTTCCGACCGTTTTCAACAAGGGAGCGAAGGCGCGATCCAACTCTTCGTCCGTCAGCGAATTCGGTTTCACGTCGCGAAACAGCGCCCAATGCTCGGTATGCTCTACGGTTTGCCCAGGCTGCACGTCCGTCATCGGTCCGAGGGTTTCGATTTCCAGAAACTCATTGTTCGTGAAGGTCTCAAACGAGCACCCGAAATCGGGATACGTCTTTGCGGGGTCCGCCTTCGTGCGCTTCAGAAAGGCCTCCCCGTTTAGTAGATAAGCTGCCCACGTGTCCCCGTTGAACATGCCAAGCTTTTGCGGATCCGCGTTATGGGGATCTTGTCGAAGGGTCAAATATTTTTTGGTGAATTTCCAGCGAGGGTCGGCCAGGTTCGTGTACGCCCACATGACCAGGGGGTTTGTAGCTTCAAGATTGATGGGGTGCTTGCCGCGCGGCGGGAATCCGCTCACGGCCACGCCTCCGGGCGCCATCATCGTCAGCGCCCAGGCGGAAAACTTCAAAGGAAACAGGCCGCGATTGGTGATGCGGTGGATGACCGTCATCCGCGAACCCGATTCCGCCATGCGCAGTTCAATCTCCTTCTGCAGCCTGGTTAGGGGCTCGACCGGTTCGCGAGCGATGATGCCGGTCGGTGTAATCTGAATCTCGACCGGCGCGTTATCGGGCGCCCACGTGGCCACTGGATCTTCGGGCGCCTTCCAAACCCGGTGGCCGCCGCGCAATTGAAATTTTTCTTCTCCGCTCTTGCCAAGTTGGTCGGAAAATTCCTTGAACAAATTCTGGCCGCCGAGGAATGCGAATCGAATGATCCTTGGTCCGACATCGCCGGTCACAATGGCTTCGATTTCTCCATTGGTGATGCGATAGCAGTTCTTCCATCCTTTGTATTCTGTCTTCTCCACGCCAACCGCGGCATAGTTCGGCGTTGCGCAGGACACCGCCAACGCCAAAGTCATCATGTTTCGCAACAGGTGAGCTGCCACCGGCCTCTTCAAAAACTGGGAAGCTGCTTTCATGAGCTTCCGCTCCTCCGCGAGTTCGGCTAATCCCAGCCCTAAAGCCCCAGCACCCAAAAGCGCGGCCCTCAAAACGAGGATGAATCAAACGCTAGCCATCTAGCGGATTTTCACGCAAGGATTCTACACATTTAGCCACCGCGACGAACCTGCGAAATGCCCGGGAAATCGCGTCAGACAGACGCCGAGCAACGGATTCCGTTTTCCCTGGTTCGCCGATGCCTCGGTGACGCGGCAACCGAGCGACTTGGCTACCGCCCGCTGCAAATTGTGGACGCCGGCACTACATCAGCCCCAGAGGAAGCGCCTTCCTGTAACTCCTTCCGAAGCACATTCTCAGCACCCTCCAACCACTTAAACCCAATAGAATCATATTCTTATCAAGAACACGGGCGCGGGACTGCCCTCTGGTGTCGTAGGAAAACTGCCGGGCTGTACATGCTTTCTTCCCATTTTGGAGCTTCCTGAACCTCTGCGTTCTCTGCGCCCATGCGTTATCCTCTTTCCGATTCCTTCTCTTGCCACTCGCCGCTTGCGCAGTTTGCATCCCGCGTCCTCGACCGGGACGTCGCTGTCTTTCTGGTATGCCGCTCGTCACTCGCCACTCTCTTTTGCGGTATGCTTCCTCATAGCCTGTGGTGGGAGTTACAAATGAACTGTAAAGTGAGCATGAGCAGGGAAGTGAGCCGTCGTGATTCTCTCCATGGCGCAGGAGTGAGTCGACGCGATTTTCTGGGTGGGGCGGAGGCCGTGGTTTTTGCCGCCATGCTGAACCACGCCTACGCGCACGTCGCGCCGGAGGATTTGGCCGGTGACGAAGAATACTGGAAGAAAATTCGCAACGCGTACGCGCGCGATCCCAAGCTCATCAACCTCAATAATGGCGGGGTGGCGCCGGCGCCGAACAGCGTGCTGGAAGCGGAGATCGATGCCATCCGCTACAGCAATCAGCTTCCGGCGTACCGCATGTGGCACGACCTGGAGCCGGGAATCGAAGACGTGCGCAAGAAACTCGCGCTGATGTGGAACGCCGATCCCGAGTCCGTTGCCATCACGCGCAACGCCAGCGAGTCGCTGCAAATCGCGCAGTTTGGCCTGGACCTGCAGCCCGGCGACGAAGTTCTGACGACCAGCCAGGACTATCCGCGCATGATTACCACTTGGCAGCAGCGCGAGCGGCGCGAAAAAATCGTGCTCAAGCAGCTGGATTACGCCGTGCCGGTGCGCAACTCCGCGGACCTGGTGCGGATGTTCGAGCAGGGAATCACGCCGCGCACGCGCGTGATTCACGTGTCCCACGTGGTGTTCATGACGGGCCAGATTATGCCCGTCAGGGAGATTTGCGCGCTGGCGCGCGCGCGGGGCATCACCAGCATCGTGGACGGAGCGCACGCGTTCGCGCACGTGCCGTTCCAGCTTTCTGACATGGACTGCGATTTCTACGGCGCGAGCCTGCACAAGTGGCTCTCCGCCCCCATTGGCACTGGCATGTTGTACGTGCGCAAAGACCGCATCGAGAAGCATTGGGCGCTGATGGCCGCGCCACAAAGGATGGACAAGGACATTCGCAAGTTCGAAGAAATCGGCACGCATCCGGCGGCGATGCACAACGCGACGCTGCAGGCGCTCGAGTTCCACGAGCAGATGGGCGCGGAGCGAAAATTCGCGCGGCTGCGGTACTTGAAGAATCGCTGGGCGGAGCGGTTGAGCAAAGTTGCCGGCGCGAAAATGCTGGTCGAGCTGGGGCCAAACCAGTCCGGCGCGTTCGGCACGATTCACTTCGATGGCGTGGACCCGGGCAAGCTGAGCGATGCGCTGCTCAGCAAATACAACATTTTTGTCGTGCCCATCAAAGGGCCCGGGCTCGATGGCATCCGCGTCAGCTCGAATGTGTACACTTCGCCGGAGGAGATTGATCAGTTTTGCGCCGCGGTCGAAGCCATCGTCCCGCGCGCGTGAGACGGTGGCTCAGGCGATGATTGCGACCAAGGGCGAGGACGCCGAAGCAAGGGAGAGCCTTCACTGGCATCCTTGTCGGATGTTCGGCTTCGGCGCTGAGAAAGCGGCGTCAAGCCGCCGCACTCCAAACTGCCAGTAGGAACTGCGCTTATGGTAGGCGGATGACAGTGGCCGTGCCGCCGGGCCAGTGGAGCGTGGCGCCGGGGGCTTCGGCTTCTTTGCGGACGTAGCCCATGCCAATGACGCGCGGCGGATCCCAAACGCGAGCGGCGCGCGTCACGTAGCCGGCTTCCTTGCCGTCGGCGGTCGTGAGCGGCGCACCCGCTTCCGGAACGGCGTCGCCCGAGAAGAGGAGTCCGACGCGGCGGCGGTTGACGTGGCCGCGCGAACGCACGCGCTCGACGATTTCCTGGCCGGTGTAGCAGCCCTTCGTGTAGCTGATGTGCGTGTTTTCCAGGCCAGCTTCGTGCGGGATTTGCTTTTCGCCGAAGTCGTAGCCGAACCAAGCCACTCCCTGGGACAGGCGCTGACCGCTCAGGGCGGTGTAGCCCGCGGGGCCGCCGCCGTGCTTGCGCACGGCTTCGAGCAGAATCTGCCAGAGGGCAGGCAGCTGGGCTCGCTCGACGACCAACTCGGCGCCGGCAACTCCTCCGGGCGAGCGCTTCACAATGCGGCAGGGAATCGCGTTGACCACGCTTTCGACCGAGGCAAGCTCGTCGACCGGCTGCAGGTCAACGTTGGCGAGCTGCTTCACAATGGCCGCGGCTTTCGGACCTTCGAGCGCGAGCGTGCCCCAACGGTCGGTTTCGTCGGTCAGCGTGACGTCGTCCATGATGATGTATTTGTCCAGCCACTGAATGAGCTGCTCGCGAATCATGGCGTACGAAACGCAGAGGTGGTGGTCGGCGAGCGCGTAGGTTTCGAGCTCGGCCAGGATATGGCCTTGCGGATTGAGCAGAAGTGAAATCGTGCCTTGGCCCGCGGCGACGTCTTTGATGTTGTTGGTCAGGATGGCGTTCAAGTAGCGCACGCGATCCGGGCCGGTGAATTTCAAATACGTGCGGTAGTTCTTGTCTTCCAGCGCGACGGTTTGATTGCCGAAACGATACTCCGCTGCTGGGTCGCCAAAATCATTCGGGAGAGAGCAGCCGAACCAGACGCCCATGCGCGCGCCAGCGCTCGCGTACACATCCGCCAGCGGGGAAAGCATTGGCTTGACCTCGGCGCTTACGGCTGCGTCTGTTTTGGTTGCGGGCGTTTCCATCTCGCGTTCGTGAATCCTCAGTCTAACGCGTTTTGGAAACGGGGGCGAATCGCGGCCTTTTCAGTTGGCACGCTCGCAACGCCGCGCGCATTGCCGGACGGCGGCAAAATGCAATGCTATAATCGCTTCATGCGAGACGACTTGCGGGGCCTGCCCGCGCTCAATGCCGCTCAAGAGAGTTTGATTCACATCACGATTCCGGTGGGCATATTGCGGTGCAACTGCTCGATCATCGGCGATCCGCTCACGCGCGAGGCGCTGGTGGTGGATCCCGGCGACGAGGTTACGCGCATTCTGGATTTGCTCGGGCGGCGGCGGCTTACGGTGAAGGCGATTGTGAGCACGCACGCGCACATTGATCACGTCGGCGGGTTGAGCAAACTGCACAACTATACCGGCGCGCCGGTGCTGATGCACCGCGACGACTTGCCGCTGTATCAAGCCATGGATGTGCAGGCTTCGTTTCTTGGCGTGCTGCCGCCGGATTTGACGGAAATCGATCAATTGTTGAAGGAAGGCGATGTGCTGAGGTGGGGATCGCTCGAAGCGCAGGTGATTCACACGCCGGGCCACACGCCGGGAAGCGTTTCGCTGTATTTGCCGCACGATGCGGGAAAGATTTCGCTGACGGACAAAGACACGAAGGGCGCCACCATGGCAGGGGCGGGGAACGGAGCGGGCGCCCGCCAAGACAACGTTTCGAAAAAGGCGGATTCGGAGAAGAAGGAAATTCGCCTGCCGCAACTGCTTTCCGGCGACACGCTTTTTGCGGGGAGCATCGGGCGGACGGATTTGTGGGGCGGGTCGATGGAAGAAATCATGGACTCGCTGCGAAGCAAAATCATGCAACTGCCGGATGCGACCATCGTGCATCCGGGGCATGGAGCGACGACGACGATTGGGCGCGAGCGAGAGACCAATCCGTTTTTGCAGCCGGAGTGAAAAGAAGGCAGAACCTCTGGATGGCGATTCCACCGATGTTGCGCTTGGGCTGGGTTACCGTTAAGTTCGAAAAGAACGCTGGTTGCCGCCGCGAGGATATCCGCACCAGTTTTTGAGCGGGAAGAATCTTGACCCTAGATTTCTGGTTGCTCTTTGGCTTTGCGCAGTTCTTCCATCACCGATTGCACGAGTTCTTTGGCGTGGACCAATTCTTGATGGATCATGCGCAGATCCATTGCCGGCACGGCGGGGTTGCGCTGGCTAGTGCAGTACACGCCGTGCTGCCCGGCAAGCACTAAGGCGTTGGTGATGCGGTCGAGCGAAACGGCCAGGCGCCCGCGCTCACGGCCGAACATTTGCTCGTAATGCTCCAGCTCTTCTTTGTGTTCCTGAAATGCGGACATGGTTTCTTTCCCGTCAAGTCGCAGTCAATTGTGCCGCGTATCGAAAGCCGCCGGGTCTCCGGGGCCGTTATGAGGAATCCGTCCCGGGCAAAAGCGGCGCCTGCTGGAGCGCCTCAACCGGAGTGGCACTTCGGGCACACGCGCCTCGGCTAAACTTTACCGCATTGCCCCCGCAGAACATAATTCGGGTGCCACGAGAACCAGCCCCAATTTGCATGGCGCGAGACCTGAAATGCAAACGGAGATGCTGGATTTCCCGATAAACCCCGGGGATGCGGTGTGGAGCGACTTAGCGATGCGACGTTCCGACTTGGTGCAGCACAAGGAGAAAGAAAAGGGCACGGTCTCCCGGACTTCCCAGATTGTTTTTGGAGAGAGGCAGCACCTTCTTCGCGTTCTGGATTCGCTGGAGGGCACGGATTTGCCGATCGCACGGCGGCAGCAGGAGAAGCGCATGCTGGAAGAGCTGATCCACGCGCGCACGCGGGAGTTGAACCAAATTAACGTGGCGTGGGACGAGAAAATCGGGCTGGTGCTGAGCGCGGATGCCAAGCCGGAAATGCTGGAGAAACTTGCGAAACAGGCGCCGCCGGAAGATTTCTATTTGCTGCGGCTGATCAGCGAGCATCCTCGCGCCAACGCGAAAACTTTGAACAAGCTGGCGAAGCATCCCTATGGCGCGATTCGCGAGAATGTGGCGCGCCATCCGAACGCGGACGCGGGAACGCTGGCGTGGTTGAGTCGCGATCGCAGCCAGCCGCTGTGGTACCTCGTGGCCTTCAATCCCAACACACCGCCACCGCTGCAGCGGCGGCTACGCGACCGCTTGAAGCGGCTGGGCGAAAACCAAGCCATAAAATAAGTTCACCTGAACCCTGATTTGAGCCAAACAGAGCCTTTGCCGAACTTCCGTGCACCATCTTAAAATTGCGGGCAGTTCATTTTGCCGTACGGCAAATTCTGCGCGGAAGATTTCCACCTTCAGATAGAATGGCGCGCGGCCAAAGGGCATTGTGAAATGCACGCGCCAGGAGTGTGATGGGACCACTGCAGGATATTTTGGAGACGTGGGCGCGCTTTTTGTACGAAGAAAACGCGACGCTGGCGTTCCTCAAGCGCTGGCGCTGGGTGATTTTTCTTGTGAGCGCGGCGGTGTTGGTTCCGTGCTTTTGGCACAGCCGGATTGAAGCGGGTGACCTGGCCAGCCACGTTTATAACGCTTGGCTCGCGCAGCTCATTGAGAAAGGAAAAGCACCAGGGCTCTACATCGCCAAACGGTGGAACAACATTTTGTTTGACGTGACGTTGCTGTGGCTCGCCAAAGCCGTAGGCTTTGCGGCGGCGCAGAGAATTGCGGTTTCGGTTTGCGTGTTGACGTTTTTCTGGGGAGTTTTCGCGTTTGTCAGCGCCATCACGGAGCGGCCGCCGTGGTTTCTTACGCCATCCATCGCCATGCTGGCGTACGGCTATTCGTTCAGCATGGGCTTCATGAACTACTGCTGGTCGTTGGGGCTGGCTTGCTTCGGGCTGGCCATTGTGTGGCACGCACGAAGAGTGGACTGGGTTGGAGGAGCCGTTTTTGCGGCCCTGACTCTGGTGGCGCATCCGATTGGATTTCTGTGGCTGGCGGGCGTGGTGGCGTACATCAAGGTGAAGGCGCAATTGCCGGGCTGGTGGAAACTAGTGCTGCCGCTGGCTGTGGCGGCGGGATTCTTTGCGGTCTGCTGGTATGCATCGCACAAACCGGAGCTTTCGGCGGATTGGGACCGCGGGCCCTTTTGTTTATATAACGGCGCAGACCAAATGGTGCTGTACGGGAAGCGTTACATTGGCCTGGCGATCGCCGCGTTTTGCTTTGGGGTTGCGTGCGTGGCGGCGGATTTCTTTGCGCGTCCGCGCGAGACTGGTTTCTGGAAACGGTTCGAATTGCCATTCGAATTGTACGTGATAGCCTTTTGCGGGACGGCGCTGCTGCCGGAGAATTTGCGACCCTCGCCGGATGGTGGCTGGATTGGCGTATTGGGCTCACGGCTGACGACGATCTCGTCGATTTTTGGGCTTTGCGTTCTTGGACAGCTTAAGCCGCGCAAATGGCATCTCGCGGGTTTTTGTGCGTGCGCGGCGGCTTTCTTTGCGTTTCTTTATGAAGACACGGGATGGCTGAACCGGCTGGAAGCAAACGCCGAGAATCTTGTCAGCAAGCTCACCCCGGGGGCACGCGTGATCGTAACGCTCGATGCGCCGGCAGATTCGCGGATACCTTTTATTCATCACTCTGCCGAGCGCGCGTGTATCGGACATTGCTTTAGCTATGCGAATTATGAGCCTTCTACGGGAGAGTTTCGTGTGCGCGTTCAAGAGGGAAGTCCGGTCGTGACGTCTTCCACGGACACCGCGGAAGACATGGCCTCGGGCGAATACGACATGGACGAAACGGATCTGCCGATGAAGCAGCTTTATCAGTGCGATGCGGCGGACCTGACAAAGCTGTGCATTCGCGATTTGAAAGCCGGCGATGACTTGAATGTCGATATCGGACACAAACCGGGAAACCGCTAGGAGGGAGCGCTGGTCCGCAAAGATTGGTTGCTCGGTCCCCGGACAATAAGAATTTGTCTCTCGACTCAACTCAGGAAACGTCACATGCCCTACTTTGTTCGAGCTGGCGTGCTGTTGGCAGTAGCTACCGTGTGGGTTTGTGCGCTTCTGGGGCTCTTATTGCTAGGAACCGGAGTTGCGTTGGGATTTGGTCTCTAAACAATGGCGTCACTGCGCAAAGCAAGGATCGCCTTGGGGAGGAGGCGCGTGATCTTCTTTCGCGGGCGGACCGAGCAGTTCGGTGAAGATGGGCTTCAGCGCATCGGCCCAAACCTGGTAGCCCTTGAGCGCGGGATGTAGCTTGTCGGCATTCATCATGCCGTCGAACAGCTTGCCCTCTTTATCCGCCAGTTTATCGTTGATGTTCAGGTAGCGGATTTTCTGGCCGTCGGCGAGCTGGGATAGATTTTCGTTAATTCGGTTGATCATGGGCATCACCAGGGGATTGTCGTTACGCGGGAAAATCGCGGTCAGAGTAATTGTGGCGTCCGGAGCCTTGGCTTGCATGATGCGCAGGATCCCCTGGATGCCGCTGGTGACCTCCGCGACTTTTGCATCGGCGCTTGCTGTGGGAGTGGCATTGCCCACATTATTCGTGCCGGCGAGCAACACGATCACTTTCGGATTCACTCCATCGAGTTCGCCATTCTCCAGACGCCAGAGAATGTTTTCGGTCTTGTCGGCTCCCCAGCCGAAGTCGGCGACGTTCCAACCAAAGAAGTTCTGTTTCCAGTTGGCGAGCAGTTCCGGATAATCTGCGGCTCCCCAGCGGCGTGTGATGGAGTCACCTTCAAAATAAATGTCGATGCGGCCTTTTCCCGCCTTGTCCAGCAGTTGCTCGTGGGCGATGAGCGAGTTGGGGTCGGTTCGAGGGGCGGGCTGGTCTGCTGGCAGCGGCGCGGCTACCGGAGCAGCCGTTGGGGAAAACGCGGCTTTGTGATGCAGGAATTTGTCGGCCCAGTTGATGAAGTATTTCCAATTGGGGCCGTCGGTGTGTCCGCCGTGGTGCTGGCGCCAGGCAAGTTCGCCATCGAGCAGGCCCATTTTGACGGGAGGCATTTTTGCGGTGCGATAGTCGTCGGAAACGCCCAAGTCTTGTGCGCCGAGAAGTTTGAATACGGGACCGGCAGCCACGGCGGCCATGAAGCTGCCCTCCTGGTCGAGCCACCTGGCATCGCCCTTCTCCGGGACGCCGTAGCTGATGAAGGTCAGGCGCGGCGCGCACAAGGCGATGAGTTCGTGCGCGTCGACGGGCAGGTCGCCGGCGTTCTTGCTGCCAAAGGCACCTTCGGCAGCACCATACTTGAGAAAGTTGCCGGCCATCCAGTGGTATTCGCCGGAGCCGGTGAGGTTTTCGACAGCTTCGCCAAAATTGCGGCGATGGAGTTTGGCGCCGCCTTCGCCGGAAGAGCCGACGAGCACAAGAGCAAAGCGCGTGTCGAAGGCCATGGTGACAAGTGCAGCTTTGCCATAACGCGAAACGCCTTCGATGCCGACGTGTTTTGCGTCGATAGCTTTATCGGTTTCCAGATAATCCAGAGCGCGCGAGGCGCCCCAGGCCCAGGCTCGCAGGGCGCCCCAGTCGTCAGACTTGCGGGGCTGGCCCTGGTTGACGAGACCGATGATGCCGCGAGTCAGGCCCGCGCCGTTGTCGGCTTGAATGCTGGCGGGATTGATATAGGCGTAGCCCCAGCCATCGGTGATGAGCTGTTCGGCCGGAGCAGGATCGCTGCCGGGAGAGCCGGGCGCGCCGGGAATGACGAACGGAAGTGGCGCGGCTCCAGCTCGCGCAAAATCGCCGCGGGCAAACATCATCATCACGGAAACGGGGACGGCGGCATCGGCGGGCCGCACCAGGAGCATTTGGATATCGACGTTGATGGGCGGATAGGAAGAATTATCCACGTGGCCGGTGAGCTGCTGCTTGATGACGGGATGAGAAGCAATTACGGTGGTCTCCGAGTTTGTAACGGTCCAAGTTACTTTGGGAACGTTCTTGGGAATTCGGCCAATGACTTCGCGCTCGAAATCTTCCACGATTTCGGGCCGGCGTTGCTTCCACCACATTTCGGCATTGGTGACTTTCTTGCCGTTCTTCAGAGTTAGAGGATCGGGCAGATCCGGGAAGGGATTCGCCTTGGACTCGTCGTAGTTTGCGTGATTGGGCGCGTTTTCGTTCCCACTGGGGCCGGGGCGGAGCGCTTTGATGCCGAGTTGGTCCTGCATGTCCTGGTGGTCTTGCTCGGCGGTCCAATTCATCGGGGGAGGGAAGCCGGTGGAATTCGGCGCTGGAAGCTGGGTGGGTGACGGAGATTGCTGGCCGAAGAGGTCGGTAGCTAGCGGAACAGCCAAAAGAAGAATGATGAACTGCGCGAAAGAGGTCAAAAGCAATAGCGATCGGCGAGTCATTGCGCCAGAGAGAATAAAGGGATTCTTATAAAGCGGCAAGCGGTTCCAGGCGGGCTGTTTGTGGCGAGACAGGAACCAGATCGTGATGGCAATGAACAGGAAAAAGTTCACTGCGAGCGCGACGTGTGAGGCAATCCAGGGGATGGGAACGAGGCAGATTTGCGCGGCAATGTCTTTTGGATTTCGCGAAGGCAGGTGCAGCACGGCGTCGAACAGGATTGCCCGGATGTTTTGCCCGAGGCCTTCCGTTGAGCCGCAGACATTGCGCAGGGCGATGATGACGGTGTCGCAAATCAGGCCGAGCAAGTTGTAGCCGCAATTGCTGTATTCCCACTTAGTGCCGGGGGCGGAAGCGAGTGCGGGCTGGCCAAATTTCTCAGCAAATTCCTGGTGCTCGTAACGGCGAGCGGCCGCGGGCGTCGCTGAAAATTCCGGCGAACCGAAGTCGGGTGGCATGCCGGAGATGTGATGGAGCAATTGCTCGAAGGTCATGCGGCTGCCGGTGTCTTTGCCATACCAAGGCAGATAATCGCTGACCTTGCCCGGAAGCAGGATCTTGCCTTCGGCAGCTTGTTGGAGGACGAGCAGAAACGATCCCCTCGATGCGCTGGGCCTTGTCGGATGGGGGCGGTTGGCCCGCAAGCGGGACGGGCGCGAGCAGAAAAAATCAGGGCCAAGAGGGCCGGGAATTTACCTGGGAATTTAGCGGGCCATGCCGGAGAGGATACGAACGCCGTCGCGTGGAAATGCAAGTTCCCCGGGCTGGAGCGTGGCTGGAGCGGTGTTCAAAGGCACGCGCGGCGTCCAAAATGGCGGAAGACAAATTGGCTCTTGCGGCAGGCCAATCTCTGCTAAAATTGGCGGAAGGTGAGAGACAATGCTGCCACTTCATCTCCAGCCACAAAGCCATGTTCCCCTATACGTTCAGCTTCGCGACCAATTGCGTGCCTTGGTGCACGCCGGTGATTTGCGCCCGGGCGACCGCATTCCGGCGAGCCGCGAGCTGGCCACCATGCTCGGTGTGCATCGCACCACCGTGGCGAACGCGTACGCGGAATTAGAATCGGAAGGGTTGATTCAAGGACACGTGGGTCGGGGCACGTTCATCAAGGGAAACGGCAACGGCTTGAAAATCACGCCGCCTGCTCCGCCGGTGATGAATGGCAACGGCAGCATCCGCTGGGAGTTGCTTTTTGCCGACGAGCGCGGTGAGGAAATTCTGAGCCGTCTGACCGCCGGCGTGCCGGATAACGCTTTGTCTTTCGTGATGGCGTGTCCCGCGGCGGAGTTCTTTCCCATCGATGAGTTGCAGATTTGTGTGAATGCGGTGCTGCGGCGAGAAGGCGCGGAGGTTTTGGCGCTAGGTCCTTCGGACGGCTATCCGCCGTTGAAAGCCGCGCTGCTTGAGCTGCTGCGGCACGATGGCATTGCAGCCAAGGATGAAAACCTGCTCATCACCGATGGCTGCCAGCAATCGTTTGATTTAATCAGCAAAGCGTTCGTGCGCCCGGGGGATTCCGTGATCATGGAAAACCCGACCTACCCTGGCGCCCTGGCGATTTTTCACGGGGCGCGGGCGCGCTGTCTGAGCGTGCCGATGCGCACGCATGCGGAACCGGGGACGCCGTTAGGGCTGGACCTGGAAGCGCTGGAAGCGACGCTTGCGGCAAATCGCGTGAAGCTGATTACCCTGACTCCGGATTTTCACAATCCTACGGGCATTTCCATGCCGCTGGCGTCCCGGCGCAAATTGCTAGAGCTGGCCGGACGTTACCAGGTGCCGGTGGTGGAAGACCACATTTACGCGCGGTTGCATTCGCGCGAGGAACGCATCCCGTCACTAAAACAGCTGGACCGTGCGAATCTAGTGATACACATCGACAGCTTCGCGAAAGTAGCGTTTCCCGGACTGCGTGTGGGCTGGATTGTTGCGCCTCCGCAGGCGATCGAGCGGCTGCGCGTGGTGAAACAGACCACGGATCTGCACACCGACCAATTGGCGCAGGCCACGCTGGCAGACTTTTTGCGGCGCGGACTTTTCAGCAAGCATCTGGCCAAGGTGCGGAGGATCTACACTTCACGGCTGGCGGCGCTGGATGAGGCTTTGCGAAAGCACATGCCAGAAGGCACACGGTGGATGCGGCCGGAAGGCGGGATGTGTTTGTGGCTGGAACTGCCGCCGGGATTCGATGCGACCGAGTTGCTGATTCACGTGAAAGAGCGCGGCGTCCTGTTCGCCCCTGGGCGCTATTTCTACGTTCAAAGTCCGCTCCCTAATACCTTGCGGCTGGCATTTTCCAACTTGGACGAGAAACAAATTGCGCGAGGCGTGGCCACTTTGGCCGAAATGCTGAAAATTGAGATGCGCAAACGGCAGCGTGGCGTGCGGAGAGCGGAACGGAGTCGCGTGGCGTTGGTATGAGGTAAGCAAGGAAGGAGGTAAGGAAAAGAAGCGGCGAGGAGAAGATTGAGCGACATCATCAGGCTGGAGCCGAATCCCACGAACGCGTGCTTTGGCTGCGGCGGAAACAATGCCGGGGGGATGAAGCTGACGTTCGAACAGGACAACGTGAACCGCAGGATCGTGGGACGGTTCGTGCTGGGCGAGCGGTATCAAGGCGGCGGTGGATTCGCGCACGGCGGAATCATCGCGTTGCTGCTGGATGAAGCGATGGGGAAAGTTTGCCGGTTCCGGGAAGTTCGCGCCGTGACCGCGGAATTGAGCGTGGAATACTTGAAGCCCGTGGCCGTGGAAAAAGAGATTGTGGTGGAAGGACGAGAGACAGAGATGAAGGGAAGAAATTTGTTCCTGACCGGGGAGATTCGAAGCGAAAGTGGAGAGGTGCTGGCGCGGGGCAAAGGGCGCTTTGTGGTGATTTCACCGAAATGAACGGATTTGACGGCGCGACTCCGTCGGAAAGCTTGGAAGCGAAGGGAGAAGGAAGATGGATGTGAAGAAACCAAATGGCCATGGCAATGGCAACAAAGGCTCGAACGAATGGCGGGTGAAAGTCGGGCTTGCGGAGATGCTCAAAGGCGGCGTCATCATGGACGTCACGAACGCGGAGCAAGCCAAAATTGCCGAAAACGCCGGAGCCTGCGCGGTGATGGCGCTGGAGCGTGTGCCGTCGGACATCCGCAAAGAAGGCGGCGTGGCGCGGATGGCGTCGATCAAAGTGATCCGCGAAATCATGAACACGGTGACGATTCCGGTGATGGCCAAAGTGCGCATCGGGCATTTTGCCGAAGCGGAAGTTTTGCAAGCGCTCGAGGTGGATTTTATTGACGAGAGCGAAGTGCTGACCCCGGCCGATGAAGAGAACCACATCTGGAAGCACGATTACCGCGTGCCGTTCGTTTGCGGCGCGCGCAACCTGGGGGAAGCGCTGCGGCGCATCGCGGAAGGCGCGGCGATGATTCGAACGAAGGGCGAAGCCGGTTCGGGCAACGTGGTGGAGGCGGTGCGGCACATGCGGGCGATCATGAGCCAGATGAAAAAGCTTACAACCATGCGCGAAGACGAATTGATGCACGAAGCGAAGGAAATGGGCGCACCGCTGGAACTGGTTCGGCAAATCGCGAAGACTGGAAAGTTGCCGGTGCCGAATTTCTCGGCAGGCGGTATCGCCACCCCCGCTGATGCCGCATTGGTGCGCAGGCTGGGTGCGGAAGCGGTGTTCGTCGGGTCGGGAATTTTCAAGTCCAGCGACCCCGAAGCGCGCGCGAAGGCGGTTGTGAAAGCGACCACGCATTTTGAGGAGCCGAAGGCCGTGCTGGAGGCGCACGAGGAACTGGGCGAAGCGATGCGCGGGCTCGATGTGCGTCAGCTGGAAGAAAAAGATTTGCTGGCGACGCGCGGCTGGTAAGGGAGAGTTCTAAGTCATAAGTTTTAAGTTCTAGATAAAAAATGGCCGAAAATCGGCCATGAGATTTGCCCTCACGGGGCAGGAACATGTTATGTCGCGCCCGGCAACGGAAGAGCGCAAATGGTAGTTGAGGTGGTTGCATTGAAGATTGGGATTCTGGCAGTGCAGGGAGATTTCGAGGCCCATGCGGCGATGCTGCAGCAGCTCGGCGCGCAAACAACCGAGGTGCGCACACCTGCTGATCTCGAAGGTTGCGCTGGGTTGATTTTGCCCGGTGGCGAAAGCACGACCCAGCTGAAATTTTTGAAGGAAGAAGGGCTGGCCGATAAGATCGTGAAATTCGCGGAACGCGGCGGGGCGATTTTTGGAACCTGCGCGGGCGCGATCCTTCTGGCGAAGGATGTGCAGCATCCAAAACAAGATTCGCTGAAACTCATGGACATGACGGTGATTCGTAACGCATATGGCCGACAAATCGCCAGCGACGTGGTGAGCGGGCCAACCTCGCTCAAAAAAGAGCCGCTCGAAATGGTGTTTATCCGCGGGCCGGTGATTGAGCGAGCCGGACCGGACGTAAAGGTTCTGGCGGAATACGCAGGGAAGCCCGCGCTGGTGCAGCGCGAAAACCTGATGGCCGCGACGTTTCATCCGGAGTTGACCGACGATACGACCGTCCACGAATATTTTCTCAGCTTGGCGAATTCACGCGCGAAGCAGCGAGCGAACGGCGTCAAGTCCTCAAAGTGAAAAGAGCAAAAAGCACGGAGTCCGGCCCGCCACGCTCCAAGCGAACTCGCGTGCTGTTCGTGTGCGTCGGTAACGCCTGCCGGAGCCCCATGGCCGAAGCCATTGCCCGATGCGACGCCGCCGACATCATCGAGCCTAGCAGCGCGGGGTTGTCTCCCCTTGGCCGCATCGCGCAAATGACTCAAGAAATCCTCGCGAAAGACGGATATTCTGCGAACGGGCTCACCTCGGACGAGCTCACGCGGGAGGCGCTGGAAGCTGCAGACCTGATCATTAACATGACCGGCAGGCCCGGTGAGGAAGTTTTCCCCTCCCACAAAAATGTGGAAGACTGGTTTGTGGAAGATCCTTACGGTGAAGATCTGGAGACCTACCGGCGCGTTTTCGAGGGGATCCGGCGGCGCGTGAACCAGCTTGCTCTGAGCCTGAGGGAGCAGCGGCAAAGCCAGGAAGCAGCAAGATAGGAGCGGCGTTGCGGCGAGAAAAGACCAGCGTATCGCAAGAAGACTACCTGAAGGCCATCTGGGAAATGCAGGAGGAGAAGCAGACGCCGATCAGCGCGCGGCTTGCAGAGGAGTTGCAGGTCACGCCCCCGGCCGTGACGGCTGCGCTGAAGCGCATGACGCGGGACGGGCACGTGAGGGTGGACCGCAGCGGGCAGATTGCCTTGACGCAGAAAGGCAGAAAATTTGCGGAATACCTCGCCATGCGCCATCAGCTCGCGGAGCTGCTGCTGACGGATGTAATCGGACTTTCATGGGCGAAAGCGCATGATGAAGCGGAACGCCTGGAGCATGCGATTTCGCCCGAAGTGGAAGCGCTGCTGATCAAGCGTTTCGCAGAAAAGAAGAGCTGTCCACATGGCGTACCGATGCGAGGAGGCATCGCCACGCTGCGAAAGCAGGGCGCCGTGTTGCTGGCGGACTTGCGCGCAAAGGACTCCGGCGAAATTCTCTGCGTGTATGAAAAAGACGCCCAGTTTCTGGAGTTCCTCGAAGGCCGGCACTTGCGGCCCGCAACAACCGTGAACGTTTTGAAGCGCGAGTACGACGAAACGATGACGCTGCGCGTGGACCGAAGAACGGTCCACTTAGGCAAACCCGCCACCAGCCGCATCTGGGTGAAGAAGCTCAGCTAACGCAAACGTGATTGTTCGTTGATTCGGCATATCTTCCAAAAGTGCTTCTGTGCTTCTCCGGCGTCTTGCTGTGCCATGTTAAATTTCCTATAGTCCGCCGCGCGAACCAGTGCCCCTCCCCTCGCGGAGAACTGGACGAAACTGCAACTCTGCTCGTACTCGGACGCGAAAACGCCCATGGCCAAGTCCAGCAAGAGAATTCGGCGCAGTCCACGGCAGACTCAGGCAAATCCCCGGCGGGGCGCGCACGGCGACGGTATCTCTCGCGTTATTTCGGAACGGCTCCGCACCGAAGAAGATCTTCGGCAGTCCAGAGAAAAATATGCCCGCATGATCCACGCCAGCCCGGACGCCATCACGCTTCGCACCCTCCCCGACCGGCGCTATCTGGAAGTGAATGAGGGGTTTTGCCGCATGACGGGTTACCGCGCCGAGGAAGTTTTAGGCAAAACCTCTGCGGAACTTCACGTCTGGGCCGACCCGGAAGAGCGGCGCGGCACCGTCGAAACAATCCTGCGTCAGGGCGAAATCCACGAAGAGAAATTTCGCTTTCGCACAAAATCCGGCGAAATTCGCTTCGGCCAGCTTGCGGCAGTCCGTGTCGTTGTCGGGGATCAGCTATGCATTCTGTCGGTCACTCGCGACATTACTGCGCGCAAGCAGGCGGAAGAGGAGCTTCGCCGCTCGGAGGCCAACTTTCGTTCCCTGGTCGAAGATGCACCGTTTGGAATTCTCCAGATCACCTTAGAAGGCCGCATTCTTCAAGCCAATCCTGCCCTCGTCCGGATGCTCGGGTACGATTCCGAAGCCGAGCTTTGCAAGCTCGACATGACGCGCGACGTCTACCAAGACCCAAAGCAGCGCCAGCGGCTCATCGCGGAGCATTGGCAAAAAGACGAGTTCCACAACGTCGAGGTACCATGGAAACGCAAGGATGGAAAGTTCATCACTGCGATGCTCAATGGGCGTCGTGTTACCGGCCACGCGCCGGCTTATTACGAGGTCTTCGCCGAAGACATTACCGAGCGCCGCGTCCTGGAGCGCCAGCTTCTTCAATCCCAAAAGATGGAAGCCATCGGCCGGCTGGCTGGGGGAGTTGCGCACGACTTCAACAATCTTCTTGGCGTTGTTCTCGGCCACACCGAGATTCTCGAGGAATACGCGAGCCGCGATTTCCGGCTCCACAAAAGCATCGAAGCCATTCAAAACGCGACGCGGCGTGCCTCCGCCCTCACCATGCAGCTTCTGGCTTTCAGCCGCAAGCAGGTCGTCGCACCCAGGATTCTTGACCTGAATGCCGCGGCCCGCGAAATCGAAAAACTGCTTCATCGTGTGATTGGAGAAGACATCGGACTTATCCTGCGCTTGCACCCCCATGTGAGCGCCATCCGTATGGATCCCGGCCAGCTGGATCAAGTTTTGATGAACCTGGTTGTCAACGCACGTGACGCAATGCCGAATGGCGGAAAGCTGATTCTCGAAACCGGCGATGTGACCCTGGAAGAGCCTTACGTGGGGCAGCATTTGGGCGCGGCCACCGGTTCGTTCGTCTTGTTGAGCATTAGCGATACGGGTTGTGGCATGGACCAGGAAACGCTGTCGCACATCTTCGAGCCGTTTTTCACCACCAAGGAAAAGGGCAAGGGGACAGGCTTGGGTCTTTCCACGGTCTACGGACATCGTTAAACAAGCCAACGGCTACATCATGGCTTACAGCGAGCCAGGCCGGGGCACAACCTTCAAAATCTATTTTCCGCGCGCCAGCGGGGTTCCCGAAGCGCGGCGCCCGTTCGACAGGCGTGCCGAAATTCCAGGAGGCAAGGAGACGGTGCTTCTCGTGGAAGACGAAACGGCCCTTCGCTAACTTACACGTGTCTTGCTCGAAAAGGCAGGTTACACGGTACTCGAAGCGTCCAACGTAGAAGGTGCTCTACGACTCGCGGAGAACGCCGGTCGCAAGATTGATCTATTGTTGACGGACGTGGTTATGCCCGGCATGAATGGGCATGAGTTGTCTCACCGGCTGACCTCGCGGAACCCGGCCCTGAAAGTTCTTTATATGTCCGGCTATGCGGATGATGTTGTCGCGAATCGCAGTGGAGTTCAGAATCACGGCACCACGCTCCTGCAGAAGCCTTTCAGCCGCGCCGCCCTTCGGCAAAGTCCGCGAAGTCTTGGACGCCTAGATCATTTATTCTGACCGTTTGAATCGAGTTGCCGTGCTCTCGCGAAAACAGATGCGGAAATCCTGCGTCCTTCGGCATCTTGCAGAGCCAGCTGGCCTGCGGTGACGGTCATCCCGGATTCTCCGAGCATCTCTTTGAGGTGCGCACACAATCCTTCGGCTTCTCTTTCCCAGCGCCCTTGCGTCAGCACCGTCGTATAGACATTCAGCAAAACAGACACAGGCGGCGCGCCCAGAATCTTTCCGCAGGCGTGCAGCAATTCTGGAAGAGAATCGTCCAATTTCCAAATCTCGCCGTCCGGACCGCGCCCGAACCTCGGCGGATCGAGCACCATCGCGTTATATTGATTCCCACGTCGCGCCTCGCGCTTCACGAACGTCATTGCGTCTTCCACCATCCACCGGATCGGACGTGTGCCAAGGCCGGACAAACTGTGATTTTCGCGCGCCCAAGCGACTGCTTGCCGAGAGGCGTCCACGTGCGTCACCTCCGCGCCGGCCGCAGCCCCCGCCAGGGATGCCAAACCGGTATGTCCAAACAGGCACAGCAGCTTCACGGGCGCAGCCGCGCGTCTCGTCACTTCGTCGATCCAATCCCAATGACACGCGTGGTCTGGGAACACTCCGACGTGACCGGAAGGCGTGGGCTGCACCCAAAACTTCAGATTCTTCCGTTGCATCACCCATCGTTTCGGAACCGGTTTACGGAATCTCCAATCACCCTGCCCGCGGCTTGTTTTCGCAAACTCGCCCTCCGCCGCTTCCCACTTCTGCGCGGGGAGCGCTGCCTCCCATTTTGCTTGGGGTTCAGGACGAACCAGCGTGATTTCGCCGAATCGCTCAAGCTTCTTTCCATCGCCGCTGTCCATCAACTCATAGTCCGTCCAGTGAGGACTGAGCTTTTCCATGGGCTCCGTCATTTTCGTTCGTCGAGGAGGGATTGCAGGCGCGCGTAGCCGGCGCGGCTGACGGGGAGGCGCGAGCCATCGCTGAGGATCGCCAGGCGGCTGTCTTTGCCGTAAGGCTCGATGCGGACGACTCTCTCGAGATTCACGATGTAGGAGCGATGGATGCGCACGAAGCACTTCGGATCGAGACAGGCTTCGAGGCTGGCGATGGTCTGCTGCTTGAGATGTCTCTTGCCCTGGCTGGCGAGAGCAACGTAGTCGTCCTGCGCCTCGACGTAATCGAGCTTGGCGATGGGAATGAGAGTCACGCGCGTGCCGTCTTTGACCACGATGCGTTCGAGAAACTGCTGGGGAGGGCGCGCAGAGTCGGCGAGTTTCTGCGCGGAAGGCATCTTTTCGCCCAGCCTGGATTTTGCTCGTTCCAGGGCTTCCTCGAAGCGCTGCCTGCTGATGGGCTTCAGCAAATAATCAACCGCGTGGACTTCGAACGCGCGCATGGCGTATTGATCGTAAGCCGTGGTAAAAATCGCGCAGACGTCTTCGCCAATGAGTTCGAGAACGTCGAATCCCGTAAGTCTTGGCATTTGCACATCGAGGAAGATCAGGTCTGGCTTGGATTCGGCGAAGGCTTTGACCGCTTCGAATCCGTTGGCGCATTCGGCGAGGATGGCGATTTCGGGGTGAGGCTGCAAGAGTTCGCGGAGCACGTGACGAGCCAGCTCTTCGTCATCCACAATGAGCACGGCGATCTTCTTTTGCGAGCCGCTCAATTGCGCGCATCTCCCGCTTCCGCCGGCATGGACAACTCCACCCGGAATTGGTGTGCCTGCGGATCCACGCGCATGCTGGCGTCGGTCCCGTAGCGGCACTCCAGGCGCGAGCGCACGTTCGACAGGCCCATGCCTTTTCGCCGGACCGGGGTGGATTCCGGATCAAACGTGTTTTCGATGGTCATGGAAAGCCGCCCGTCGTGACATTGGGAAGCGAGCCGAATCACCCCGCCCTCGGGAAGATTAGCGATGCCGTGGACGACTGCATTTTCGACCAAGGGTTGAAGGACCAGAGGCGGAACAAGCACCGTCTTGGATTCTTTCTGGATGTTTTCTTCGACGCGCAGGCGCGCGCCGAAACGCACTTTCTCGATCGCCAGGAAGCGGTCCAGCAGCGCCAGTTCCTCGGAAAGCGGAATGACAGTTCTTTCTCCAAGGCCGAGCGTCATGCGCAGGAACTCGGACAGAAGGATGCACATCTCGCGTGCTTTCGCAGGGTCCACACTCGTAAGCGCGTTGATAGAATTGAGGCTGTTGAAGAGAAAATGCGGATTCACCTGTGCTTTGAGAGCTTTCAGTTCGGCTTCTCGGGCCAGGATACTGGTTTCCAGCGCGCGGGCTTCCGCTTCGCGCGAGGCTTCCAAGGAGATAATCACATACTGGGAAGCTACGGAGATCAAGTAGAGCAGATATCCGGCAGCAAAAAGAATCGCGGCTTGCCTGGAAAAGCGGTGGTCCAGTCCCTGAAAAGTGGATGTTCGAGACAAAGCCGCCACCAGTACCCAACCTAACCCCATCCAAAAGTAACTGACAAGCGCCGCGGCCACCGAGTGGATCACGATAAGCCGCAGCGCGCTTTCTCTTTTCAAGGAAGCACTTTTTGCCGTGTACCAAGCGGAAAGACAAATGAACGCATACAGCACGCAAAGGGGAATCACGATGATGGAAGATTCCAGCAAGCTGAGAATCCCGCCGGCGGCCATCACGTAGACCAGAATGACCGCCAGAGGAATCCAGCTCAGCAGGTAAAACCCCAGACGGTTGCGCGAGAGCAGCGGGTGCATGGCGCGGGCTCAGTTCTTGATTTCCAGTCCGCCAAAAATAACAGCGCCGGTGATGACCAGCGTTTTAAGGTTGGAATTGGCGGAATCCGTCACGCGGGCGGCTCGCGTTTTGTCCTCGATGCCGCCGAAAATGGGCGCGCCGCGAAAAGCAATTTGCCAATTGGGCGGAATACGGAGTTCGACTCCGCCGAAGATAACCGTGATCGCCAAGGTGGCCTCGTTTGCCTGGATTTGAGCCTCGGTGAGGTCCAACTCCACGCCGCCAAAAATAGCTGTAACATCACCGCCTTGAAAATCCTGGCTGGTGATGCGCCGTTCCAAACCTCCGAAGACGACGGCCTCGTTGAGTGTAGTGCGAGGATCGCCCTCCCTTGAGGAGGCGGGGAAAGGTTTATTTTTCCACTCCAGGGATCCCCAAAAGATGAAAAGCCCCAAAGCAATAAGCAGCAAGGGCCAAAACTGTGCCCAGCCAAGATGGATTTTGCCCCATTCATTGAGCTGGAGGACGACGCCCGCAAGTATTAAGAAAGTTCCCCAGGCGCGATGCCGGGACGTGAAGTTCAAGCCCCCGACGATCACCAGCGCCATGGGCCAGAACTGCCAGAGCTTACCGATAGCAATAATTCCCAGGTTATCGAGCAGGAAAGCGAGGCCAACCAACGCGACGATCGCGCCGATAAACATGCCGCCACGGCCGCGGCCACGGAGGTCTATGCCGACCACCAACGGCTGGTGACGCGGGCCTCCTCTCCTCCAATTCACGCTGTCGTTAATATTGCGATGAGTCTGCTCGTGGATTGAATCGCGGAGGTTTTCGCCGAATTTCTTCGAGTCGAATTTGTGTTCTTCGCTCACAAAATTCTCCCGCGGTCTGCGCGCCGGTCTATCCGCCGCTTCTTTCGCTCACCATTCACTCTCGTATTCCCTTGAAGCAAAAGCCCGCGCCAACCTTGAGTTGGTGTAACGCTTACTAACCGCATTGCGTAAAAGGGTGGCTCCGAGAATCACTAAGAGCAGCGGCCACAAGGATACCAAGATCGCGTGAAGGCCGGCCTGAAATGTGGGGTGGTCGAAAAGGTAAGCCTGTACGGCGCGCATTCCCGCCAAAGCGAGTTCCACCACCGTGGCGAAAGAAGTTCCCGTGGAAGCAAAGGAATTGCCCACGTGAGCCGCGGCTTCATCCAGATTGGCGAAAAGCAGGACCAGGCCGAGGCTGAGGAGGAGGGCGCCTGCAACGGCGTGAAAGCCTTTGGAGGATGTCTGTCGCGCCATGTGCACCTCTCGTGGGCCGGTTCCCTGGCCCCGCGGAGAGAATAGGGCCACGCCAAACAGCGTGCACGCGGGATTCGGCCAGAAGAAGGGAATTACCGGTGAATGGCGGCCTCCGGCCGGGGAATGACCTCGGGGACAGCGGCCGATTTGGGGGCACGCCCCTCAAAGGGGCATCGACAAGCGGTGACCGAGGGGAAAAACGATTGACACGCGATTGCGGTGTGCTAGATTTATAGCATCTATGCTACAAACGTAGCATGCGGTGAGGAAGAATGAAGGGGAAGCCACTACCGAAGGCTCTTTCGCGGCGCGAGCGGCAAATCATGGACATTCTCTACCAATTGGAGCGCGCGACGGTGGGAGACGTGCTCGCGAAGCTTGATGGCAAGCCGAACTATTCGACGGTGCGGGCGCAGTTGCGCGTGCTGGAAGAAAAAGGGCATGTTCGTCACGAAGAAGAGGGCCTGAGATACGTTTACATTCCTTGCGTTCCTCGAGAAGTCGCGCGACGCTCCGCTCTGCGACATGTGGTGGAAACCTTTTTCGAAGGATCCACGGAGAAGGCCGTCGCTGCGCTGCTCGGGGGCGAAGGTTGGAGAATTTCTTCCGAGGAGCTTGATCGGCTTTCAGCCCTCATCGCCAAGAGCAAAAAGGAGAGCGGATCATGAACCTGCCAGGTACATCAGAACTTGCGCTCTCCTTGCTGATCGGATGCACCGTCAAAGCAACGCTGCTGCTGGTGCTGGCAGGCTTCGCGGCGTACGCTTTGCGCGGCCGCTCTGCCGCACTGCGCCATCATGTGTGGGCGCTTGGAATTGTAAGTTCGATGGGCCTCCCGCTTCTCACGATCCTCCTTCCGTCGTGGCATTCCAAGACCCTGAGCACCGCGGCCAGGATTTGGGTTCCGGCGCACTCTGCAGCATACAAGACTACTTTTCTAGACTTGCCTTCAATGGTGGTGGATGCTGTTGCGGGCTCATCGTTCTCCGAGCGGTTGGTCAATTCGATTTTGCTGCTCTGGGCCTTTGGCGCGTTGTTTGTGATGCTAAGGCTCCTGGTAGGTTGGGCGCGGCTCGCGTGGATGTCTGCCCATGCCCGGCCGGTTGTCGGAGACGATTGGGCACAGACTGTTCTAGGAATGAGCAACCCGCTCGGCATTGCGCGTCAGATTCAATTGTTGCAGGCCATCGACGCACCGTGTATGCCAATGACCTGGGGAATTGTGCCTCCGTGGGTCCTGTTCCGGCAGGCGCAACAGAATGGTCCGCGGAGCGCCGGAGAGCCGTTCTTTCCCATGAGCTCGCGCACATCGCGCGTCACGACTGGCTGGCGCAGATATGCGGCGAGTTGGTTTGTGGATTCTATTGGTTCCATCCGCTCGTTTGGTTCGCGGCCGCGGAGCTTCGGGCTGAGAGCGAATGCGCCTGCGACGACTCCGTTTTGAATAGCGGAGTCGAAGCCTCGAATTACGCGAATCAACTCGTCGAACTTGCGCGCACGCTGAAGAACGCGCATCGCGGCTGGTCCGCCGCACTCGCCATTGCCCGCCCATCGAATCTGGAAAGGAGATTTATCGCTATGCTGAATCCCAATCAAAACCGCCGCGGAATGTCGCGAGGAGCGGGGCTGCTCGTAAGAGCTGCGGCCCTTTGCTTGCTGCTTCCGCTCGCCGCTCTGCGGCTACCCGGGCAGAACTTGTCAGGAAAATCCACTGGCACGATTTTTGACATCAGTGATGCGACGGTTCCCAATGCCACCATCGTCATGACCAACCACAAAGCGAACACGGTGGACATGACGACGTCCGATGCGGAGGGCAATTTCGTTTTCAAGGCTTTGCCAGCCGGCGAGTACGAGATGAAAGTGCTCAAGCCGGGCTTTGCCGTGTACCGCGCGCCGCAGGTCGTGCTGGAGCTAGGACGCGACCTTGCGATGACGGCCAAGCTGCAGATGGGAGACCTGACAGAGACGGTAGATGTAGAGTACCAGGGCGAACAGTACGCGATGGACCGGCGAGTTGAAGGTGCAACGGAAAGCTCGTCTGCCAGGGACACTGCCCAAGGACTAAAATCGAAAAGAGTCCGCATTGGCGGCAACGTTGAAGCAGCCCAGCGCCAAGGAGAGGGGTGCGCAGGGTTCCGTGCTGCTTCATGCCATTGTCAGCAAGGATGGCCGGCCGCTGGCGATGCAGGTCCTGAATAGCCAGATTGATCCAGACCTTGCCCGAGCCGCTGTGGAAGCAGTAAGCCAGTGGAGGTACCAGCCGACGCTGCTGAATGGCGAGCCGGTCGAAATCGATACCGTCATCACTGTAAATTTCAAGCTGAAGCCGTAGACAAGTGATAGCGAGCCGTTGTGACGAAGCGTAGCGGTCACAGATCTTGACTCCGCAACCTACGTGCCCACAGAGCCACGATAACAAAGACGCGCGATTCGCAGTCCTTAGCTAAAGACGACTGTCCAACGGCCCTTATCGGCAAACAGAGGAGAAGTCGTGCTGTCTCTATCACGCAGATTCGCTACCCCGTCGGTATTTTCAAGTTGCGTCGTCGCGGTCCTTGGTTTGACCCTGTTGGCCCACGTTCGAGCCCAGGCGATAGACCAGACCGGCGGAGTCAATCTTCAACGCTGCGATGTGCTAGGCACCGCAGGCGGAGGTAAATGCGGCACATACAATGTCTTCGAAAATCGATCAGCGAAGACAGGCCGGAAGATCGGCCTGAATATCGTGTTGGTTCCTGCCCTCAGTGCTACGCCAGCGCCAGGTCCCGTGTTCTGGCTGGAGGGAGGACCCGGCGGCTCGGCGACGGAAGCCGCCGGGCTGGTGAGCCAGAAATATCTGCGGGACCTTCGGAACGATCACGATCTAGTGTTTATCGATGAGAGAGGCACGGGTAAGTCGAATCCGCTGAAGTGTGACGATGTCGGAGAGACCCCGGCGAATCTCGATGCGTACTTCGGTAAGCTGTTCCCTCCCAATTTGGTACGCACGTGCCGGGAAAAGCTTGAGAAAACGGCCGCGTTGAAACTCTACACCACGCCGATCGCCATGGACGATCTGGACGACGTGCGCAGCGCGCTTGGCTATAAGCAAATCAACCTCGCTGGAGTATCCTACGGAACCCTCGCGGCGCAGGTGTACATCCGGAAGTATCCTGACCGCGTCCGCTCCGGCCTTCCTCATGGGCATCGTCGGGATTCAAACTACCCCTTCCTTTTGCGCGGGCCGCACAAAACGCGTTGGAACTTCTCTTTGAGGACTGCGCTGCCGATCAGTCGTGCCGTAACGCTTTTCCGAATCTGAAAGACGAGTTCTACGCGGTCCTCGCCCGTTTCGATCGCGGCCCTTTGAAGGTCAAAGTGATTGACCCCGCCACGAAGCAGGAGCGACTCGTTACGCTCGAACGCGAGAACTACGTCGAGCACTTACGCGCGCTGTTGTACTCAACCTATTCTGCGCGCTTTTTGCCTTTGGTCGTCCATCAAGCGTTCCACGGTGATTTTGTCCCATTTGGAACCATGGCTGTTCGGATCAACCTCGGCGGTCCACAGACTGCGCGTGGATTGTATTTCTCGGTCACCTGCGCTGAGGCCATCCCCTTCATTACTGAACGGGAGATCATCACCGAGACAAGCGGAACGTTCCTGGGCGATCACCGCGTGCGAGCTCACATTGCAGTATGCAAGGAATGGCCAAGCGGAACCGTGCCCAGAAGCTTTACTGCTCCGGTCAAATCCCCCATTCCACTGGTCATGTTTTCTGGCGAAGCAGATGGGGCGACTCCGCCGTGGATCGCAGAGGAGGCGGTGAAGTATTGCCCTAATGGCCGTCTAATCAAGGCTCCACACACGGGCCACCAAATCGACACCTGCACGTGGGGTCTCATGCAGACCTTTTTCAAGACTGCGTCAGTCCATCAGCTCGATAGCTCGTGTGTCGAGAGGGCCCACGGCCCGCGCTTCGCAACCGAACTACCACCCCCATAGCCATTGTATGCGTGGGTGGGCGAAGACACCCTTTTGGGGTTACCATGGGTCTCAAAGGATGCGTGGTTCAAACGCGGAGGTAAACCATGAAAGGACGAATATTCGCGGGTTTGTTTCTTTGCTCGCTTTTCCTTGTGGTTGGAGGAGACGCGCGCAGCCGGGACGCCATGGGAAAACCGGATAAGCCGGTTTGGGCGCTGGAGTTCGTTCAAGTGAACCCCGAAAAGTTCTGGGGAGCCATGGGGTACTTGGACGATAACTGGATGCGCGTGCGGGCTGAGGCCAAGAAAGAAGGCGCGGTCCTGGACTATCATCGCATTGATAATGCGGGGATAGTGACACCTGGGCATAAATGGGGCGACCCAAACTCCATCGTATTGATGACGGAATTCAAGAACATGGACGCGTTTATGGAAAGCGAAAAACTTTTCGCGTCGATCCGCGAACGTCTGCCGAAAAGCACGCCGGGCGTGTTCAAGCCGCGAGGGCTAAAACCAGAAGACCTTTATGAAACTGTGGATTCCCGCGTATTCGTGGAAGAACCGGAAGTGAACGGCGGGTTCAAACTGCTCGCCAAGCGGTAGCGCCGACTTCTTCGCGGCAACTCGCCGCAACCGTTTTGAATGGACTGATGGCGCGGCGACTTCGCCAATGCCGGGAGAAGCCGCTTGGGCTAAACCAGCCCGTTATTCCTTTGCACAAACGAAATTAGCGGCTTCGTCGGTGCTGCCTGAACCGGTGTACTTGGCGACTTGTGGATACGGGCACAAGGGGCGCGTGCGGTCCGGCTTGTCGTGGCGCGCGCCCGGCGGGAAGTGCGACGCGACAATGCGGTCTGGTGCTTTGCCCTTCTCGACCCATTGTTCGAGCGCCTCGACGGAGTCAAATTCTGAAGGGCCATCGCCGCCGCCACAATGGTTCATCCCTGGGGCCATAAACAAACGCATGGAGTTCGTCACCTTGATCGAGCCGCCCATCACGGCAACCACACTGTTGTAATACTTAATGGCGTTATGTGGGGCGATGGCGGGGTCGTTCCAACCGTGGTACAGGAAAAGCTTCCCGCCCTGCGCAAAGAATTCCTTCAGATTCGGGTCGATCGCGTTGAGCTCTCCCCTGTCCAGTTTGTCAGCCAGAGCGACATCGCCATCAAAGTTCAAGCTGCGGTAATCCCAGCTCGGGTTCTGGAATACCAAATATTTGAAGTGCGAAGCGACAATCGGCGGGTCAGGACCCGGACCGCCGGCGAAAAAGTTCCAGCCGTTTTCACTTCCCGGCTCCAGGCCAGGGGAAATCTGTTCGCCGGTCCGCGGGTTCTTCGGCCCGGAGTAGACCTTTCTCGCGGCCTCCAACTGGGCTGCCGTTAGGCAGTCTGGGCCGTTCGCACCCTTGCATTGCACCGCCTTCGGATCAAAGTGGCAGCGCTTCGGATTCTCGAGGACGCCGTCTTTCACGCCGTCTAGCGCGTCGCAGGCCTCGACGACGGCTTTGTGGAGCAACGGAAATTTTTCTTTGGGAAGGTACCTGCGGGGTTTTCGCGAGTTACCTGGCCGATCCAGATGCCGCTGACAATAAGATGGGTCCAGAAATTGGCAGGCGCGCCGGCGATTATGCCATCGTAGTCCTTTGGGAAGCTCTGTGCTTCCTTGAGCCCTTGTTTACCTCCTGACGAGCAGCCACGCCAGTAGGAATGTTTGAGAGCATCAGAACCATAAAACGCAGCGATGATGGCCTTTGCCGTTACGGTCATTTCAGCTCCCCGAACATATATGAGTAGCGTTTTGGCGGGTTGAAGGTGCCCGCTGGTTCCAGCTTCGCGAGGTTGATGGTTGTGTCGGGCAGGGTGAGTGCAGCCAGGCTGTCACAAGTGGCGGCGCTCGCTGGTCGGACCAAAAAACAGAATACCGCAGAAAAAAACACCACCAATACCATCCAGCTCCGCAAAGAATCGAGTTAGCCCTGTCGGATGCGCAGGCATTCATCGCAGCATCTCGCTAGGCCGCTAGGCGGAGTGTAACAGACATTCCCAAATCGAATGCTTAGTCCTCAATAGCCGGCGGCCTTGCCGGAGCCGCGTTCGTCGTGGCCGCCTTGGAGCCAGCCGTCGCTGATCAAAATAGCTTCAACGCGCGCGATCACTGCTGGCTTGGACTCTTCAATCGGATAACCGGCTTTTTTGAGCAGGGCAATGGTGTCCGGGGAGATGCCGCGCTCAATATCGAGCCGGTCGGGCTTCCATTGATGGTGGACGCGCGGGAAGTCGATGGCGTCTTGAATGTTCATGCCGAAGTCGATGACGTATAGCATGACTTGCAAGACGGCCGTAATGATTTGAGAGCCGCCGGGAGCGCCGAGGACCAGAAAAGGCTTGCCGTCTTTCAGGACGATGGTGGGAACCATCGAAGAAAGCGGGCGGCGTCCCGGAGCGATGGAATTGGACTCGCCTTGAACCAGACCGAAGAGATTGGGCGTACCGGGCTTGGCGGCGAAGTCGTCCATTTCGTCGTTGAGGAGAAAGCCAGCTTCGGGCACGGTCACTTTACTGCCATAGCCGGCGTTGAGCGTGTAGGTAACGGCGACCACGTTGCCTTGTTCATCGGCGATGCTGTAGTGCGTCGTGTCCGAGCCTTCAGCGGCCCCCGGGGGTAAACCCGGTCTGATCAGATCGCTAGGCGTGGCGAGTACGGGATCGATGGACTCGCGCCGCGCGGTAATGTACGTGGGATCGAGCATAGCCGCGATGGGGTTCTTCACGAAATCGGGATCGCCCAGATATTCATTGCGGTCGGCATAATAGCGGCGCATTGCTTCGGCCAGATAATGGTAAGCCGTTGCGGAGCCGGCGTGGGATTTTTCGTAGCCCGTTCCGTCGAGCATGGCGAGCATTTGCAGGATGCCAACGCCGCCGGAGCTGGGCGGCGGCGAAGAGAGGATGTGGTAGCCCTTGTAGTCGCCTTCAAGTGGTTTTCGCTCGACCGCCTGGTATTCGCGAAGATCATCCAAACTAATCAGCCCGCCGTTCTTCTCCATTTCCCGCGCAAGGATGTGCGCAGTTTCGCCTTCGTAGAACTCCTTGGCCCCGTTGTGGGCGATGCGTTCGAGCGTGCGAGCGAGTTCGGGCTGCTGAAAATTCTCGTTCCAGTTATAAAAAGCGCCGCCTTTGAGGAAAATGCGCTTGGCTTCAGGGAATTGCGAGAGGGGATCGGCGTTAGCTTTGAGCGAGCGCATGAGCGAATACGAAACCGGAAAGCCTGAGGAAGCAAGCTGGATCGCAGGCTGCAGCACTTCTGTCCACGGTTTCGTGCCATACTTTTTCAGGGCGAGTTCGAGGCCGCGCACAGTGCCCGGCACGCCGACGGCGCGCCAGCCGAGCAAACTGTCTTTTGTAGGGTTGCCGCTGGCGTCCAGATACATGTCGTGCGTGGCTTTGCGGGGAGCTTTTTCGCGAAAATCGATGAACGTGGTGTGGCCATCGGCCATGCGGATGAGCACGAACCCGCCGCCTCCGATGTTTCCGGCAAACGGATACGTTACAGCGAGAGCAAAGCCGACAGCGACAGCTGCGTCAACGGCATTTCCGCCGGATTTCAATACAGCAACACCCACGTCGGCGGCCAACGGTTCCTGCGCGACGACCATGCCTTTGCGGGCGTAGACCGGATCGTGTGCATAGGACGACGGCAGGAGAAGGGCGAAAGTCAGAGCGATGGACAGGAATTTCAGGGGAAGCGAGTTTTTCATGGACGGCATTATAGGGAGATTCGGCTCAATTGTCGCTGGAAGGCTAAGAAGATACGTGGAAAGTCGAGGAGCTGAAGGTCGATGAGTCAAAAAAGAAAACCAAAAGATTGGCTCTGTTGACATCCTGCCTCGAGAGCGCATCTCCCCGAACCTGTCATCTCGAATCCCCGCGCTTTTCGCAGGGTGAGGGATCTGCTTTTTGGTTTTTGCGGGGCCTTCTGATTGCGGATGTCAACTGAGCCAGAAAGATTCAACATCGAGAAGCGATGGAAGAATGCTTGCAAAACAACCACCCATCCCAATAGCGTAGAAAGAATGTTTAAGACGCTGAGTTATTACTGGAATGCAGCGCGCGGCTACCGATTGAAACCCTGGAAGAGCCCCTACCTGCGCTGGCGGTTTGAAACGTTTCTTGGAAAAGAAGCGGCAGACCTTACCGCGCGTAAGTTCTTTCATCTCCTCTGGAAGTACCGCGAACACATGCAACGGTTTGTGGACTGGGCCGCAGAACGACGACGCGTCCAAAGTCGACGCCACGCGTGAAAACGGTGATTGGTGACCCGTGACTGGTGCTCGTGTTTTGTGACTCGTAGATTCTCCTCGCGGCGTAAATTGACGCATCCCGGATCCCCTATATAATTCTTGTAACCTGTTCGCTGCAATTCCTCGCCTGCCCGCTGCGGGCGTATAATCATGGTTGGGAGGAGGGTCCGTGGAAGAACTGAAGATCCTCCAGAAAACGCGAGAACTGCACGAAGCGCGCTGGTGGGAGCCGGAAGCGAACGGGCGCGTCCACTGCTACCTTTGCCCGCGGCACTGCCGCATTCATCCGGGACAGTCAGGATTCTGCTTCATTCGAATCAATCAAGACGGAAGATTGTATAACCTGGGATACGGCGCGCCCGCGGCCTTGCAAATTGATCCCATCGAGAAAAAGCCGCTGAATCATTTTCTGCCGGGGACGCGCATCTTCAGCATGGGCACGGCGGGCTGCAACATGGGTTGTTTTTTCTGCCAGAACTGGGACATTTCGAAATCGCGCTCGGACCAGGTGCGCTCGCAGGAAATTCCGCCGGAAGATGTGCCGCTTTTGGCGATGAAATACGGATGCGAGTCGCTGGCGTTCACGTACAACGAGCCCACGATTTGGGGCGAGTACTTGATCGACATCAGCAAAGAAGCGAAGAAATTCGGATTAAAAACCGTGATGGTGACGAATGGGTACGTCACGTACGATGCGTTTCACGACATTTATGACCACATCGATGCGGCGAACGTGGACTTGAAGGCGTTTACCGAGAATTTCTACGGCAAGATTACACTGACGCATTTACAGCCTGTGCTCGAGACTCTCGAATGGCTGAAAAAAGAAACAAAGGTGTGGTTCGAGATTACCAACCTGATGATACCGACGTTGAATGACGACCAGGCGGAGACAAGACAACTTGCGGAGTGGATTTTGACACATCTGGGGCCGGACGTGCCGCTGCACTTCACGGCGTTTCATCCGGATTTCAAGCTGCAGGACAAGCCGCGGACGCCGGCAGCTACGCTAGATCGTGCGAGGCAAATCGCGATGGAAGTCGGCTTGCGCTACGTGTATGAGGGAAATATTTACAGCGACGGCGCGAACACGTATTGCCCGAATTGCAAGGAGCTGCTTGTGCGGCGGTCGTGGCACGATGTAGTGGAGTATCGCGTCGCGGATGGCGGGTGCCCGAAGTGCGGATTCGCCATTCCAGGTGTCTGGACGAACGACGCAAAGAGAAAGCCAAATCACTCCTTGCTGACAAGTGCGCGGAAGTACACTCACCTGAATTTGTAAGGCTTGGCTCAGTACCCGTGGAAACGATAGAAGCCGGGGCCGACGCGCATGCTGTGATGCCAGGCGATCGGGAAAGCCCACCATACGAGAGAGCCAAGGATCGTTTGCCACACCGTGAGCGGAAGAATGTTTCGCTCTTTCCAGAACAGCCACGCCATTAAGGCCCCGCCCACAAACGTGAGAGGCACGAGGACAGGATTGGGCCAATGGAGCAGTGCGAAGAACATGCCTGAGATCAGCGAAACACGCAGCGGATTGTCGGTGGCAGCGAGGAGACGATTGGTGACGAGAGAATTCAAGCCGACCTGTTGCAGCAAGCAGAAGAACATGTAGCCAAAGAAGCGACTGGGAAGAAGAACGTGATAGAAGGTGTGCTGCTCGCCTTCGAGAAGGAGGCCGGTCGCTAAAATTGCGAGAGCGCAGGGCACGAAAACCACCGAAGCGCGTTTCGCGGTGCTCCATAGATTGTCGGTGCGCCAGCCGAGGGATCGCAGTGTGTCTTTGTTCCACGCGAAGCTGGCAATCAGCCAAACGGGAAAGATAATCCAGGAATACTGATAGTAGTCCTGGCGCTGCCAGATGTACCACGCGACGCAGGCGCTGAATAGGAAAGCTTCTACGAGAGGGAAGCGGCGCGAGGCGGTAACCGTCATTGTTGAGCTAATCATGGAGTGTCTCTTGGTTAGGATGACTTAAATCAAGAAGCTGCAAAGCACTTTCAAAGAGCTGGTCGATTTCTTTCTCGCTGACTTCGTGAGGCGCGAGGAAGGAATGAAGGTCGAAGTCGGGGAATCCGCGATTGGTGACGCGGGCCGGGAGAAGCTCGCGCAAGCGGTGGGAATCGATGGAGCCGAGCTGGCGAATCTCTTCGAAGACAACGCGTCGCAAGGGATCCTGAAAGACATTCGGGTCGAGCAGGCGGCAGATTTCGCCGCGGGTTCCGCCTTTGATCAGGACGGAGCACAAGAAGCGCAACGTGTTCCTTTCAAGCAGTTGTTGGCTGGCAGGTTCTGAACCGGTCATGGGAATCCCATCTTACTTCGCGGCTGGCGGGGCAATCTGCTGCCGGATGAGCTCTTCGACTCGAGACCAGACGGCGGGGTCGCACTCAATCTCCGTGTGAGTCTTGGCAAAGGCCCGATCATACCAAGGGTACTCGACGCAATGAATCGGGTGTTCCTTGTAATCGAAACGAAAATTTCCAAGGATTTGGGTTTTCGCGGGATCGGCGGCGCGGATTTCCTTCCTTCCGTGGATCATGCCGTTGGGCTGATAGAAGTTCACGGCGCGGGCGACGTTGGGAGGAATCATGCTATCGTCCGCACCAAATCGACGCACGCTGTCCACCTGAACGGTAAGGCGAACGGGGATGCCGCGTTTGTCGAGTTCGCGGGCAAGCTGGACCATGGCCGAACCACCCCAACTATGACCATAAAGAATAATGCGCGCCTGGCGTTTTTCGTTGTCGGAGAGCAAACCGGAGCGGTCCGCCCCCAATTGTGTGAGAATCGCGTGCAAGGCTTTCTCGCGGCGGCGATTCTCGAAGGTTTCGACGTAAACGCCGTTGGGATACTCGGCGCGAAGATGCTCGGCAAGTATCACTTCGCCGTGAATGGGGTTATCGTGCCGCACGACCCCTCCAACAAAGCCAACTACGATTATGGGAGGGCTTGCAGCAGGCGTCAGCGATACAGGTGGAACAGAAGGCCAGTCGTGGCGATGAGTGACGGGAGTAGAGCAGGCGGCACAGAAGGCCAGCAGGCCCAGCGGGAGAAAAGGGGCGGGGGATCGCCCAGAAACCGTGCGTCCAAAGCGCAGGAGAATCACTCTAATTGAGATGATGTTCGTTGGAACCGGGTTGTGCTGAGGGAGGGAAATGGAGCCAAAACATAAAGTCGTCATTCTGGGTGGAGGATTCGGCGGCCTGGCGGCGGCGCAGAAATTGAAGCGCGCGCCGGTGGAAGTTGCGCTAATTGACCGCCGGAATTTTCATTTGTTTCAGCCACTGCTGTATCAGGTGGCTACCGGATCGCTGTCTCCGGGAGAAATTGCGGCGCCGCTGCGGAGCGTCCTGAGCCGGCAGAAGAATGCGCGCGTGTTGCTCGGTGAAGCGGCGGACGTTGATCCGGAGGCGAAGCGGGTGGTTCTGCGCGACGGCGATAGTTACCCCTATGATTCTTTGATCGTGGCGAGCGGGTCGCAGACGTCGTATTACGGAAATGATGCGTGGCGGCAATGGGCGCCGAGCCTGAAGTCGGTTGAGGAAGCGACGGCCATCCGACACAAGATCTTGTATGCGTTCGAACGCGCCGAGCGGGCGGCAACGGAAGAGGAAGCGCGTGCGTGGCTGACATTTGTCATTGTAGGAGCGGGAGCGACGGGGCTGGAACTGTCCGGCGCACTTGCGGAGATTGCTCGCGAGACGTTGCGGCACGATTTTCGGAAAATTCGGCCGCAGGAGGCGAGAATTCTTTTGCTTGAAGGAGCGCCGCGCGTGCTGGGCGCTTATCCGGAGGATTTGTCGGCGAAGGCTGAGAAGCTGCTGACGGGCCTTGGTGTGGAAGTCATCAAAGGCGTGATGGTGACGGACATTTGCGCGGACGGCGTGACGTTCAAGCGCGGAGATTCAACGGAGTCGCTGGCGGCTCGGACGGTTATCTGGGCCGGCGGAGTGACGACCACGCCTTTCGGAGAGAGGCTTGCGCAGCGCGCGAAAGCGGAGACGGACCGAAACGGCCGCATCAAAGTGCGACCGGACCTGACGATACCGAATTATCCGGATATTTTCATCATCGGCGACCTGGCACACGCCGTGGATGAAAAAGGGAAGCCGCTGCCGGGAGTCGCGCAGGTGGCCATGCAAGGCGGAGCGTATGCGGCGAAAACGATTCGCGCGCGCGTAGAAGGGAAGCCGCCGCTTCGCCCCTTTCATTACTTCAACAAAGGGGACATGGCGGTCATTGGGCGGGCCGCGGCGGTGGCGAATATTTTTGGCGTACACCTTTCCGGCTGGCCCGCGTGGCTCATCTGGCTTTTTGTACACTTGATGTACATCGTGGAATTTCAGAGCCGCGTGCTGGTTTTTGTTCAGTGGGGATTTGAATACCTGACCTTCAGCCGGGGGGCGCGGTTGATTACTGGGACGGCGGCTACGGATTCCGTGACGAAACCGGAAGCGCTGCAAAATATGGGCGACGGGCGCTAAGTTGGTGGCGTTCAAAAACTTGTTTGTTATACGCGTTTCGCTGCCTTGGCATCGGCCACACGAATGAATACGCGCTCGCCGAGCGCCCGCGCCGCGCGAGTGATCGTATCGAGCAGACATTGCGCGGATCCAGTTGTGACCGGCTCGTACGAAGCTGTCTCGCCATGGCCCGTTTCGTCTTTTGCTGCTCGTGCATGGCCTGTTGCAGTTGCCACGCCAGAACTCGCTTGATGGCCACGGCCTCCGAGGAGGCTATCGAAGGTTGACCCGCTGCTGGTTAGAAGCTGAGCTTCATGCCCAATTGAATCTGGCGCGCACCGGTGGTGAAATCGGGCCGAAACGTTTCCAAAGTCGATTGCCCAAAGACGGTCGTGTCGGCCAGAAGATTATCGGGCTGATTGAACTGCACGCGATTAAAGAGATTGTAAAATTCGAAGCGCATGTCGAGCTTGATGCGTTCGTGAATTCCCACCTGCTTATTTAGAACGGCATCGGAATTGTTGATCCCTGGACCGCGGAAATGATTGCGGCCCAGGTTGCCGCCTGAGCCGAAGGCGGGGGTGGAAAAAAGCGCGGGCGAAGGCCCCGTTTGCGTCCGCGGGTCGCTGCTGGGTGGAACGGTCACTCCCTTGTTCAAATCGGGGCGAGCAACCAAGCCAGTGTGCTGAGTGTCAAAACTCGTAAAAATCTCGAAGGGCAGGCCGCTTGAAAGCGTAGTGATGCCGGAGATGGTCCAGCCACTGACGAGCAGATTCGTAGCCGCTCCGTGCGAGTGATGTTTGCGCCCCAGGGGAAGCTGCCAGGAATAGTTCACCGCGAGGCGGTGCGTGACGTCAAATTCGGAATTTCCGCGCTCGGCACGCAGGTTGAAGGAGTCTCTCGGGTATGGCGGGAAGAGAATATTGTTGCTAATCGGAATCAGCGCGTCCGGCCCGTCATCGATGGCGTGCGAATAAGTATAGGCCCCCTGGATGGCAAAGCCATGCGACGGTCGCTTGGTGATGTTCAACTGGAACGCGTGATAAATGGAGTTGGAGATGCCTTTGAAGAGTTCCGCTTGAAGAAAGGCGCTGTTGTTGGCGACAGCATTGCCATCCGGAAAAAGGGGCGGCAGCGAGCCGTTGTTCACACCAAGCCAGAGGTTCGTGAATTGTAATGTGCTTTGGCTGCACTGGCCGGTGGGAGGATCATTAAGGCCCATGTTTGAAGGGTTCCCCGGAACGCAGAAGGATTCGTACTGCACGAGCCGGCCGGGTTGCGGGGGATTGCCATCGACCAGACGGATGAGATGCGTTCCTTTCGACCCCACGTAGTTGGCCTCGAGAAGAAGGCTGGGATACGGCTCAATCTGAATGCCCGTGCTCCAGCTTTGCGAATAAGGCGTACTCAAATGCGGATCAACGAGAAACGGGAGAATCGGGGAGCAGGGTGTGCCAGCTGGGGGACAGTTGTTTACCACCGCGGAATCGGGAAAAGTACCCACGGGCGTCTGCGCAGAAAGAGTACAAGCTTGAAAGGCTCCGACAAAAAAACCGGAGCAGACTTGCGTTTCCAGCATTTGGAACGGCGGGTCGCCGCGCAAGAGGCTGACAAGCTGACCGAACACGCGGTCGCGGTAAATACCGTAACCGGCGCGAAGGGAGGTCTTGCCAGTCCGGAATGGATCCCACGCTACCGAAGCGCGCGGCTCGAAGCCCTTCCCATCATCCTGATAAAGCGGAGCTCTTCCCGGGCCTTCGCCGATTTGCGTAAACGTGAATGGCCCTGGCCCGTCCGGCGAAACGGTAAGGGTGGACATCCGGTTCTGAACCTCGACGGGCACACCAAAGAACTCGTAACGCAGCCCGTAACTGAAAGTCAGATTGGGAATGATTTTGTAAGAATCCTGCGCGTAGGCGGCGAACTCCCGCTGGCGAAAGCCGCGCTCGTCCGTGGCGGTGCGCGTTCCCGAAGTGTCAAAGAATTGCGCTTGCGTTTGGAAATCGACGCCGCCCAAAAGCTGCCAAACCAAGTTCTGCAGGTTCACGCATGCCTGCATCTGCTGCGGAGTGCACGAACTGGGTTCGAAGCCCGTGCCGGTGGTCGAAGGGATATCAAAATTGGAGAACACGCCGGAGTCGGTGATGGTGCGCGAAGCGAAATTGTTCGAGCTGTTGGAATAGACGCCGCGATACTCGCCCCCGGTTTTGAGCGTGTGCCGTCCGAGGACCCAGGAAATGTTTTCGCCCGCGGTATAGGTTCCGGCGTTGCGTGTCGAGCCGCTGGTATCACCAAGGAATATACAGCCAAAGCCGGCGAGACTGCCCGTCAACGGAACATCTTTCCCGCGGCCCACAGGGTCCAGCCCGAGAGGATTGAGGCTGGGGCTATCGAAAAGGTTCGTGCCCGTGCATGTCAGCGGGAACTCCAGTCGATTGAAGGCCAGATGCAGCTCATTGATGAGGCCCCGCGCGGCCGTGGAAGTCAAGCGCGCGGTGAGGTTGTGATTGTGCTGCAGCGTGGAAACCCCGCCGATGCCCGAGAGAAAGTCTTCATGCTGGTAATCGGAGTCCGAATATTGGTTAAAAGTGTAGCGGACCGAAAGAATCGCCTGTTCGGAAAAGTCATGGTCGATGCGCCCGGTAACGTTGTTAGAGTTCACCAGTGAGTGGCTGGGGAAATGAAGAAGGCCGCGAGCGCCATCCACAATGGTTCCGTTTGGATTCGGGTAAACGGCGAAGATTTGCTGGATGAGCGGGTCGAGGGGCAGCCCGCCAGCGCCAAAGTTGGTGCCATTGTTGGGAGAATTGGGCGTACTAACGTCCACGTTAGCCGATTGCCCATTGCTGGTATAAGTGAAGACGCCGGTCTTGAAGGCTGCGGTGGGCACAATGCTGGTTTTCAAGAGCGTTGTGCTAAACCGCCAGATGTCTTCGTTAACGAAGAAGAAGGTCTTGTTTTTTTGAATGGGTCCAGCAACCGAATAGCCCACCTGATTGCGCACGAAAGGATCCTGATGGCGGTCCTGGGCAAAAAAGTCTTTGGCGGAAAGCGCGGTGTAGCGCCCGAACCAGTAAATATCGGCGTGAAGATTGTTGGTGCCCTGCTTGGTGACAATGTCGATGATGGCGCCGTTGTTGCGGCCAAACTCCGGCATATAGTTGTTAGTGATCACGCGGAATTCCTGCGTATTCTCCGGATTTAGCCTGCCAGGGCCGCCGGGGAAGCCTCCCATGTCCGGGTCATTATTATCAGCTCCGTCGAGCATGAAGTTGTTGCTGCGCTCGCGCGAACCGTTCACAGAAAACCCGCTGAAAAGGGTGTTCGTCTGCGTCACGCCGGGAGAAAGCAGAACAAGCTGGTAAGGATCGCGAAGGATGAGGGGCAAATCCGCCATCTGCCTGCTGTCCACAAGATTGGTGATTTGCGCGTCGTTCAAATCCACCGGCGCAACGGATTCACTCGCGACGCGGATGGTTTCGCGGACGGCGCTGACCTCCAGCTTGGCGTCCAGTGAAAGGACCTGGTCGACGCTCAGGGGAATTCGCGAATAGAGAACGGTATTGAAACCGGCGCGTACGATAGTGATGTCATAGACGCCGGGGTTGAGGTTGGTGATCCGGTAGACACCGGATTCGTCGGTCTGACCTGCTCGCGCCTCGCCCGTATCAACATTCTGGGCCGTAATCTTTGCGTTGTGTATCCGGGCGCCGGTGCTATCCGTGATGGTTCCCCCCATGGATGCCGTCTGGGCGCGCAGACAAGCAGGAAGAGTGAATATTACAAGCAAACCCACCACTACGGCCTTCCCTTGCATACCGTAAGCCCCCTCCTGGTTGGATGCCTATTTTCGTTGAGATGTAGTGGGTTAGGGATTGTTTGCCTCGGTATTCCCCCGAGAATCCCGGGTATGTGCAAGAAAACGTTTTTCGTAATTGCCAGCAAAGTTCTTACATGAAATCGGAAGGGATCACAATGCAGATTCAAATTCACGAAAGCGGCGCTCAAGTTCCCATTGCTGCGAGGCTTTCTCGCTGGACTTCAAAAAAGCGCCGCACGCCGAAGAAGACTTGTCGCTGGCAAGAGAATCCTTCGAGCAAGCAGGGACGGGTGTGGCGAAATTATCCAGTGCGCGCCACAGACTGTCGCCCGGCGAAAAACTGTGTTCCAGACTCGTACGCACCATTTGCTTGAGGTCACGATAGCTCAGGCCATAGGTCTGCACGGCGCGCACGTACTCATGAGTCAAGTCGATGCGCGAGACGCCTTCGTCATCAGTGGCTAACGCAACGGGTACGCCGAATTGGCGATAGAGCGGAAACGGGTGATTTTTTCCGCTCACGCCAAGGATCAGGTCGTTGCTGGTCAGACTGATTTCCACCATCACGTGATTGCGCGCCATTTCTTTCAACAATTCATGAGGTCGATCCTCGTACATCACGTCCACGCCGTGGCCGATGCGTTCGGCCATAGCTTCCTCGACGGCGAGGCGAATGTGGCAGCAAAGACCCTCATAGGGCACCAGTCCGGGTGCCAGTTCTCCCGAGTGCAGGGTCAAATGGATTTTGGGATATAGCTTGCGAAAGAACGCAATCATGCGCATGTGCAGCGTGTAATCGGACATGGAAATGTAGCCGTCTTCGGGCATGACAAAGTTAATGCCCACGAAGCGAGGATCGGCTGAGGCAGTCTCAAAACAGAGCAGCGTTTGGGCAAACACCTGCTGCTTGGGAAACCCGCGCAGAACTTGACAGAGATAGCGAATCTCGACGCCGCAAGCCGAAGAAGCGTCCGCCTGGCCGCAGCGTTCGCGTTGTCGTCGCAGAGTTTCTGCTTGATCGATCTCCGCCTTCGCGGTTGCGACTCCGTCACGTAAGCCGTGAGCCAGGAGGGAGTCGCGAAATTGGGCAAAGTCTTCTTGCCAGCCGATTTCTGACGCGAGCGCCTTGGCATGGTCGAATTCCGGAGTGTGCATAAGCTCGAGATATTGCTCATTCTGCGCGTCGGCGCGCGTCGCCACTTCGTCGAGCCACTCGCCGAGGTGCCGGTGGCCCGTTCCCCCAAACTTCGCGAAGGCATCGAAAAAATGATCGTGGCCTGTCACGCCAGTAGACGGAACGAAGCCGCGCATCGAGAAGGCGTCCACCAGCGCATCGAAGAGGCCCTGGTCCTTGTAAGCTTGCGCCGCTGGGAGTCTGCCCTCTCCGCAGTTTGCATCACTCGAATCCTTTTCGGCTGCAGCTTGAGGCTTGGCAAAAGAGAGAGAGGCCAGATTGACGCAGAGATGGTCTTCCGCGGCGGCGCGAATCCAGGACTCCGCATAGATGGCCCCGCTCAAGTGGTTGTGCAGGTCCGCGCCTTTCGGCATGTTCTTGAGAAAATTGCGGAGTTGCAGCGGATTTGCGCGCGCAGCGTCCAAATTAAGCGCGCCGCGCCGCTCCCCTTCGGTCTGACCGGCCGCAGCATGCCGGGCCTTCATTTGCGCCCACGCCGGTGACCAGAGAATTAGGGCAACCGCAAGCCAGCTAATTCTCATAGAAAGCGAAGTTGGTGAAATGTGCTCTTTGAGAGTTGTCGTGCCAAATTCGTTCATTCGGTTTTCCTCTAGCTCGACGTGGACACTCGAATTCTATTTGGTAAAAGTCCCTCGATGAACACTCTTGCTCGCGCGGCACAGCATATCAGGAGTCGGGGAGAGATTGCGCTTCCCCTCAGCGTATCTTTGCATTGGAAGGGCGCCGCTGGTGGCAGAGCCTGCAGCAAGGTCCGATTGTTGTGCCTCTGGGGACAGGAACGGGGCAGTGTGGGAGCGCGGGACCGCTCCCGAATTCGCAATAGCTCTCTGCCCGGCTACCCAGACAGCCTGGGACTCAGAATCTACCGCGACCTTGACACGTCCTCAGTCTCCTGCCCCGCTGTCCGAAGCTTGTTCCTGGTGTATGTGGTAGATACGGAGAACTTCGTTCTCAAAGAATACATCGACGTTGAAGTGGGATTGCCGGTAGCTCTCACAGAGTTGTAGCGCCGCTGCCTCCATACTGGCCCGCCCGCCCGGTGAGCGATAGTTGCGGTACGTGGGGTCGGCGAGCACGGAGAAAGAGACCTTCTCAGGTTCGCGAGAGAAAATCTGAAACGGTCTCTTCTCCACGTAAATAAACAGATCCTGCCGTGCATCCGGAAAGCGGAACCGCGGGCTCGAGACTTGGCTGCGATAGGTCTCGACAAATCCGGCCAGATCTTCATGCCCTCCCAACCCAAATGTTTCGGCTAACTGCTCTACGGGCGCCGCCACAACCCACGTCTGCCGAGGAAAGCCATAGGCGATTTCCTGGGTCGCCCGGGCTGCGGCTTCATACTCGAGGCATCGGCCAACGAACCTTTGCGGTCGTAACCAAATAGCCGCAACGCCGAGGCAGACAACGAGAAGTACCGTTTCAGCTCTCCTGCTGGTGCGGGCGGCTAATGGCGCTTTTATAAACGCAAGGACGCAACCCACCAGGATGGCTGCGGCAACCGGTAAGAGCGTGCGCATTTCGTCAGGGATATTGATGCCGGCGGACAAAGACGCCCAAGCTACCAATCCATAACACAGCATCACCAGAGCGAAGAGGCCCGCCATTGGCCGAAGCAGCAGAACCCCAGCCGTCAACACTAATATCACGAGCAAGACCTCGGAAACGATGGCGGTCAACAACAGGCAGCATGTGAAATCCAACAATGAATCCCAACCCCGCGAGTTCCTATACCAGTCGGCGAGAAAAACGAGAGCTAAGAGAAGGAATAGTAAGCCGAGCGCAAATTCGGGACTGGGTCGGATGGTTGCCGGGGAAGTGCTGAAAATCGTCTCAATTTTTGCGGTCGCGGAAACTGCCGCGCCTGTTTGGTTTATGGCAGGCGGAAACCCAGCCGCTCCCAGGCAGTACATGGCGGCGACCGACGCAACACCCGCACGCGCGCATACCTGAACGAGCAAGCCGGTGGCCAGAATCAGTAACAGGCCAATTGCCGGCGTTAGGAAGCGCGTGACCTGCATCGGATCGGTACTGCTAAGGAAGGACGTGGCTGCGATCATCGCCGGAAATACGACCGGTCGGTCGGCAGGGTGGATATTGAGCATCAATTGTCGTGCGCGCAGCAGAGCAGAGTATTGTTCAGGTTGATCAAAACGCAGTTCCCGAACCGCATGTTCGGTGCGCAGTACGGCGCTTGTTGCCAGCACCACGACAAGGCAGGCGCCCAGTAGTTCCCGGCCTTCGAGCATTTTTAGCCACGGCTTTACGCGTGATGCCCAAGACGGGCGGGCCGATCTGGGCGAGCTCTTGCGGGGCACGAGGAACCGGCCAAACGACCGAGATTCAAAGTGGCGTATTAGATTTATCGTCGTAGCTTGCAGGTTTGTCAACAAGCGCCGAGACATTCCCGCACGCTTGCGAAACCAACTGACGGTTATCGCGCCCAAAAAAAGCAACACGACGGTGATCGCACCGAACACCTTCAAACTGCTCAAGAGAAAAACTAAGATCGTCACACACAGCACCATACGGGCCCAGCTGCCGGCCATACAAATGACCCCGGAGGAATTCGGTCTGCCCGAAAACAGACGTGTGGGAAGCCAAAAAAACATGCCAAGGAAGATGCCGAGGATCCAAAACGCCTTTACGGCATCCAGAGCGGGCATCAGGAAAACTCACGAAATGGAATAATGATAATCAGGGTGACGCAGGACATGTCGGACCGCCGCGTTAGATATCCACAGAACCACAGCTGCCCCGGCGAGCAGCCCGGCGGCGGCATATTGCACTCCCCACAAATGGCTGAGCCCATATCCAGTCAGCAGGTTCACTGCCAGCCCCAGTGCTACAGCAAACGAGGCCATCGAGATAGCGTTTGTGCTGGCCAATATAATGATTTCCAGCAGAGCCAGGCTTAGCAGGAGATATCCGATACCGCCGAGAGCAGCCGTCGGTAATAAGCGGGGAAGGGGTGCCAGGGCGTTGGAGCGGGAGAAGGCGAACCAAGCGCTTAAGGCAATCACCACGAAGGCCGTAAGGATCGCCGACATCGTTTTCGAGTGGCGTTTCCACAGACTTACCGTCAGTTGCTCGCTTGCGGTTTGCGGCAGTTCCAAAGCCAGCCTTTGCCAGAACCGCAGGAATGCATCAGCGAGATATTCGACTAGTGCGGCGGTGATCAGAAAAGCCAACAGGACCATATCCGTGGCCTGCTTATAGGCGGCGTCAATGCCAAAGCTTAAGCCGGAAACCCAGGGAACCGCGCTTCCCGCGGCCAGTCGGTCGGCAAAGAGAAAGCTGAAATAGAGGGTTCCGTAGATATAGAACGGGACCAAGGAGATAAGCAGGACGCCGCGTCGTGGAGGAGCGCTCTCCTTGCTCTGCGGATGCTTGCTCTCTGCGTGATGAGCACCAGCCAGCACACAACCGAGAGCGCCCGCCACCGCCAACAACGGGCAGAGGATCAATAGAAAGGTGGTACCCGGGTTGATGAGAATCTTTATCAAACAACTTGCGAGAATGCTGAGGAAAAAAATGAACGGGATGCACCAGCCGATCCCCTGCGCGGAAAGCACGGCGCAGGCCATCCACAAAAGGCTCAGGGCCAGGTAGTTGACGGCCGCCAGCACCAGGTAGTTGCCGGCAAATAGATGAAAGTATGCGCCCGCGATCATCCCTAGCAACGCCAGAAAGAGAGTTCCGGTCAGCCCAATGTTCAGGAGTGAGAGGCAGATGCGATGCGCCAAAACGGGCTCCTTCAGCCCGTAATAGAAGTTCCCGCTGCGGGAGATCATCTGGACGCAGCCGCCGGTGGTTATAAGGCTGACGATGAGCGAAAGACTTAATGCTCCCCCGATCTCGGGGGAAACCCGGAGAGCATCCGGTCGCAAGTATTCTAAGGTCAGCATCACCACCCAAGGGATGGCGTAAGCCAAACTAAGCGAAACCTTCTTCAGCGCGCATCTTGTTTCTGCCCAAAGGGAAGACCGGCCGCCCTTGTGTTTGGCCCGCTCACCCGGCAGAGGGTTTTGTGGAAGAAGTGTGAACAGATGCTCGGCTGAGGAAAAAATATCCGGGAAGCCCCACCGTCTCACGGAGAGATCGGTATACCCCCGAGACTCCATCAAGGCTGCCACCTCGTGGGCATGCACGACCGGCACCGTACCTTCGCGACCGTCGAACAACAGCTCTTGATCCTCTTGATAATTCATGCGCCTCCCCCGCAGGTCAGAACGGATCGCTCCCGGGGAGAATTGAACAGAGTTTCGATCTCCTTTGGCTTGACGGAGCCATCGGTGGGGACGCGATAGACGGAATGCGAAGCGGTATCCGCAACAACCAAGAAACTGCCCGCTCTCCTCCAAAAGCGCCGGCCATCAGAATCGACCGCGGATGACTGTTTAACAGCCCGGAGCAGGGCGGCCTCCAAGCTGCAGCGACGATCAGGCAAGGTGTTGCTCAGCGCAGCAAAGTTCGGCTCTCCCCAGCCAAAACCATCCAGGCCGTAGAGCAGGGCGGTCCACCATGCATAATTGAACTTCTTCGCGCTGTAGGGCTCCTGCTCTGTCGTGGTGGTGGTGGCAAAAATGCGGGGCCCGAAGCGTCGGCGATAATCGAGAGCCTGGTTCAAGCGTGCTTGCGAGGCGGAGGCACTTTCGTAGGTCCCCTTGCGCACCTGAAATGATTCCAGCAGGAAAAGATCACGGCGGTCTAAGAGCGCAGGTAAATGCTCAGGATTCTTCGCCGCACCATTCGCGTAAGGGAGTTCGTCTTCCAGGCTGAACAAATGGTCTAGAAAGTACGCATTCAGAAACGCGCTGAGGCCGAGCTCATGGATGATCCTGACGGCCATATTCTGCCGCTTGCGAGTGACTACAGAAAAGTCGTAGCCAGCCTCATCCAGGAAAATGCCTGCTACACCCATGCGTTTCCACAGGTGCACGCGTTCTTCCAATTGCCCGGGCGTGAGAGATATTTCTTCTCCCTTAGGGTTTGGAATCTCACCCAGGCAGACGTAACCGTAAAAACTCGTCCCCGGGCTGACATCCCGGACCGCCGCGATGATCCTAAGGGTCTTCTGCTGCTCCTCGGGGTCCCCCGAGGGGTAGCGCCCGGACTTTTGGTCCGGGAATTCCAGGCCATCGCCCAAGACCACCACGTCGTACGCACTAAACACACGCGCCGCCTTCTCCAAATCTCCGTTGGCCCCATTGACCAGACTGGGATATCCGTAATAGATAGCCAGGCGCGCGGGAGTCGAAGTAGTGGCCGGGACGATGGTCTTGGCAAAAACCAAGCTTGACCCGGCGAGCGTCATGGTAGCCAAAGCTAACCGCACACACACTCCGATTTCGGATGATATGCCGGTAAGAATTGCTGGGACCGGTCGGAACGCAACTTTGAGTAAGTGCTTGCGTACGACCTCAAGAATTGTTCCTCCGTAAAATGTTTGAGCACCCGCGCCCGAGCCATCTGTCCCAATCGTTTGCGCTCTGTCGGACTGCTTAGTAAGAAAGAAATGGCCTCGGCCATCGCCTGCGGCGTCCTGGCGGGGACCAGCAGCCCGCAATCGCCTAAGGCTTCTCGTACTCCTCCCACGTCCGTCGCAACGATTGCGGCGCCGCACGACATGGCCTCGAGCACAGCGTAGGGAAAAGCCTCTGAAATGCTGGGGAAAGCCATGACATCGGCTTCGTTGTACGCTCTGCACGGCTCCGTTGTGGGGCCCGCAAAACTGACGCAGTCGTCCAGTTTATGCTGAGCGACCTTGGCCAGGCAGGACTCGAAATATTCGCGGTCGGCAGGCGTCCCATAGAAGCATACTTCCAGGTTGTCGAACTTGGGCCTGAGCATGACAGCTGCATCAATTAAATCGCGCTGCCCTTTCAGGGGATAAATATGGCCGAGACTCGAAACCCGCGCGCGGCGCCCGTTTTCCTGCCCCTGAGGGCTGAATTTCTCGGGATCAACGCCATTGAAGATTACCTGGAGGCGGCTCTGGGGCACGCCTAGATGTTTTTCCCAGCGCGAATTGAAGGCGCACACCGGGGCGACCAGGTCGGCAAAGTAATAGTTCAATTCGACCACGTTTTCAATCACGCGGTAAAGAAACCAGCGAACAACAAATGACTCCACCTGCCGACGTAGGTTCAAGTATTGCTCGCGCAAATAGACCCCGTGCTCGGTCAGCAGATAGGATGTGCCATGCGCGAGCTTTGCCAACACGCAGGGAAGCCCGCAGAAAGACGCTGCCGATGAATGGGCAATGTCTGAGTTAGGAATGGGGAAGTGAAGCACCATCAGCAAGTGATATAGGAAACGATAGACTTGCTTCACTTCGGCGAGGGTTGGCTGTTCCGTGGGCGGTGGACGGCACGCCCATGCAGCGCCGAGCGCGTCCTGAAGGACGTTCCAGGCGTCTAGCGAATCCATGGTTTTCTGGTAGTCGAACCATTGAAAGTAACGATGCAATTGGAGCAAAAGTTGGCCAAGTTCTTCCTTGTCACAATTAGAAGAGAACAAAAGACCAAGAAATCGTTGGAAGATTGGTTTGAAACGGGCAGCGATGACTTGGGGCGTGGTATTCCATAGATTGTGCAGCACCACAGAAGTCGGTTGATGACCTGAATATTCGGCGGGCCGCAGCAGGCCCCATTGTGGCACTTTAATCACATCCCGCACATTGGGTGCGAGGTCGTATTTTGACTGGGGGGACGGGTTGGTAACCACGGCGAGCACAGTGAAGTCTATGTCGGGCAAGCCGTGCGTGAGCCGATGGCACCACGTGCTCACACCCCCGGCATAGAAGGGATATGTTCCTTCCGTTGTCAGCAGAACGGAAATCGGTTCTTGATCGTTCATGGTTTCATAAATCTAACCTCTGCCGGCTGACCCGACACCAGCAAGAGACTTGGATTATCGAATTCCACTTCGACGATGTGCGTCATGTTCTGAGAGGGGAGCGGATCGATGGTTCGGATTCTGCCTTCCACCTTGCGAGGGGGAAAAGAAGACAGCCCCACTTGCGCCGATTGGCTGACGCTCAGCTCCGAAATCATCTGCGCCGCAACCGGGACTTCCGCGATCATATGATCGAGCTTTGCCAGCCGCGCAAGGACCGCGCCGCCAGGAACACGATCTCCCAAGCGCACGGGGATTTCCGCGATCACACCGGCAGTCGTGGCACGCACGACGGTTCGATCGGCCTGCAGCTTGGCGCGCTCATAGTTCACTTCCGCCTGGCGCAATTGCTCTTGTAATTCCTCTCGCGTGACCTTGGCTTGCAGGTTGGCCTGCTCGACCTGATCGTGCGCCAGTTTCGTTGATACCGCCGCCAGTTGCTTGGCATTTTCCAGGTCATCCCTGGCCATGCGCAGCTCCGTAGCTCGAGCATCCAGCTCTTGTTGCGAAATGAGACCTGCTTCGAACAATTTGTTGGCGCGGCTGTAGTTGAGTGAAGCTATGTCGTAAGCGGCTGCAGCCCTTTCCGGAGAGTCCCGCCATTGCCGGCTCGGGACTAACTGCTCTTGACGCTGCGATATGGCCACTCGGGCGTCCGCATCGGCCAGCTGCATGCGAAATTTGTCAAGCTTTTCGCGGGCCGCCTGGAGCTCGACGCTCGCCTGTTTGACGGCCAATTGCGCGTCGCGATCATCCATTCTCAGAAGCTGCTGATCCTTTTGTACCCTGTCGCCCACCTTGACCGAAATGTTGGAGACCGTGCCGGTGGACTCGGCCGTGATGCGGATTTCACTGGCCGGGCGAACTGTGCCTTCAAATGCCACCCCATAGACCGACTGGCTGTTGGCGAATGCGCTTCCATGCAGGTGAAATGCATGATTCGTTCCCAGCAGCACCAGCCCGGCTGCAAAAAGGGCAAGCATCAAGTAATTTCTGATCTTTTTGTGTGATAAGGCGACCTTGCCGGGAAGCTGGGCGTTAGGTTCCAGCCCGCCGAACCGATCAACGTCGGTGGGAACGACGGGCCTCTGCAAGACGTCGGACGAGCCGTCCCCGGGCTCCCTGTCTACGGGCGGCAAAGATTTTAGCCTCTCCTCGCGCGCGACGGTCAAGGCGTCGGATATCTTGCTCACGGTAACCCCTTTCTATTTGTCCTATAAAGCACTGGCAGTAACAGTGTTTGACCTCTGCGCACCTGTCCATGCCAGATCCTGGTGGCGCCGACTGAATGCCGCGTCGCCGGAACTTTTCGAGACTCGAAATCGAAGATCTGCTGGGTCCGCGTACCAGCTATTTGGGATTGTTGACGTTTCCATTTTTCTACAGCAATACTGCGAGACTTGCCGTTTGGGTCGTACCGTTATACGAAGCCGAAATCGTGGCAGAAGTTGATACGAGAACGATAGACGTGTTCACCGTGAAGGTTGCGCTGCTGCTTCCGGCCGGAACCGTCACGATGGCAGGAACGTTGGCTGCCCCGTTGCCGCTGGAAAGAGTAACTTGCGCACCGCCTGCGGGAGCTGGGCCGCTCAGCGTCACCGTACCGGTAGAGGATTGCACGCCGCCAACGACACTGGTGGGGTTCAGCGTCAGCGAAGCGACCGTCGGAGGAGTGACGGTGAGCGAAGCCGATGTGCTCGCGCCACCATAGGACGCGGAGATAGTGACCACGGTCGATCCGGCCACCGCGCCGGTGCTGATCGTGAAGGCTGCGGTGGTGCTTCCCGCCGCAACTGTCACACTGGCAGGAACGCTAGCTGAAGTGTTGTCGCTGAAAAGGGTAACTTGCGCACCGCCTGCGAGAGCTGGGCCGCTCAGCGTCACCGTACCGGTAGAGGATTGCACGCCGCCAAGGACAGTGGTGGGGTTCAACGCCAGCGAAGAAACCATTGGAAGTAGTGGAGGAGTCACGGTGAGCGACGCCGATTTGCTCGCGCCACCATACGACGCTGAGATGGTGATTACGGTTGATGTGGCCACCGCGCTGGTGTTGACCGTGAACGTTGCGGTGGTGCTTTCAGCCGGAACCACCACACTGGGAGGAATGCTAGCTAACGCGCTGCTGCTGGAAAGACTAACTTGTGTACCGCCTGCCGGAGCTAACCCGCTCAGCGTCACTGTGCCGATGGAGGGTTGCGGGCCGCCGCCTGTGACGCTGGTTGGGTTCAATGTCAGCGAATAGAGACTTATAGGAGGTGCGGGTGTCACGGGCAGTGTGATCGTCTGGCCCCTGCTCACCGGCACGTGCGAGATTTGTTGTCCTCCATAGCTTTCCGCTCCGACAGTGTACAGGCCGGTGATCGGAATGATGGCGCTCGGAACGCTCGCTGTCGCGGGCACGGTGATACTGATCGTCAGATTCGATCCCGAGAGGCCCGTGAGGCTCGCCGTGGCCATCGAGAGGTTATAAGTGTTGCGATTTTGCATGTTCTGCCCCAACTGGTCGAGCGTCGGGCTCACCACCGGCAGTTTGTAAATCCGCTCGTACTTGGTGAAAGTCTGATCATAAGTATCACCGAGCAACGAGTGACCTTGCCCGTCATAGTCGTGCAGGTTGGGCTGGTGGAACATCTCCGGATCTATGTCTCCCATCAACATGTTCGTGACGAAGCTCGAGCTTACGTAATCGAGAATCTGTGGTGCGGTAAAGCTGTTGTAGGGCGGTTGTACCGGATTATTGAAGATGCAGGAAAACTCCGCCTGATCGTCGTTCCAGTTAGCGGCGTTGAAGAAGACATCGTTGGGGCGCCGCGGTACTTCGTAAAGGCTGGGCGCGTAGCTGTTCACAATGCCCACATTCGGGGACGGATTGGGACCATTGTTCGGCTGCCCGATGACTGAAGTGTCGGTCACCACGTAGCTGACGCCATCTTGAACCAGATAAGATGGGACCGAGGTATCGTTCAGACCCGTGACTCCAGGAGTTACAAGGTTCGCCGGATTGAAGTCCGTCAAGTGAATCGGACTGACGCTGTTGCTCGAATCTGGATCCAGGTTCTGGCCTGTGCCGTTTGCCACGTACTTGTTTGTCAAGATCTCCAGATCGATGGAGTCGACTTGTGGAGTGTCCGGGTCGCCATAGGGATCGGATTTGTGCAAGCCGTTCAGGCTGTTTGGGTGATCGTAGGTGTGACTGATCCAGTGGAAGTATTGTTGGTAGTTCTGAACGTTCGTGGTCAAGTCGTCATTGGCAACGCCACGGGTGGAGAGGCCGGTCCAGTCCGTGTTGCCTGTCGTGCCGACGCCGTTGAAGGCCAGCGTCAGCTTGAAATTTGAAAGTAAGGGGTCGCTTCGAAACTTGTTCTGCCAGGCCACCAACGAACTCATGTCCGCGGAGTTGATTCTAAAAAACGGTAGCATTGTGGAATCTGGCCGCGTGCGGTCGTGCGTTATGGGATCGGTGCACGGCGTCCCCGGTATCCATTCCGAATCGTTAATGAAGAAGTCGTCCACCTGCGCGGCGGCGTACACGTGATATTCGCCGAGAAAGATGCCCTTCGTGACCCAGTTGATCAAACCATAGGCCAGTATCAAATCGTGCATCAGATACGGACTGCTGTCGAAGGTCTGGGTGAGATATTGCCGCCCATCGCCAAGGGTGTAGATCAGCGAGAGGGCATTGCCGGAGGCGTCTGTGAGCAAGGGCGTTACCGAAGCCCCCGACGGCGGCGCACTGAGCGGTGTGCCCAGATAGATGTAGGCATTCGAGATGGTAACCGGCGTGGCAGTATTTGCATACCAGAAGGTCGATGCCCCCGCGCTGGTAAAGCTAGCGCTGTCGGTGCCAGCAGAAGTAATAACGCCGTTATAGGGATAGTTGAATCCAAAGTCGTTGTTCGGATACATGTACCAGTTCACTTGGCGTATCGCGAATTTTTGTTCGTAGGCGGTTAGGATCGACATGCCTGGCAGCGTATAGATGTATCCGCCATACGCGAAGATCACGCCCTGGTAGTAACCGTGGCAACCACCATCGGACAACATCGCGGCAGTAATTCCTCCTGTGTTGACGGTCATATCCAAAACGTCGTAGGGCGTGCCCAGATAGCCGAGAATCTGCCTGATCGCTGGAAAAACCGCCTCCGTTTTTCCATTCGTGACCACCAGCAGCTTCATGTCGAGCGTCGGCCCCGAACAAGCGACGGGTGCGGGAACCTGGGCTTGTGCGGTTTGTATTGCGGCCGAAAAGAGCATGAACGTGAGGACCACGAATCCGGCAGAAATAGCACAAAGGCGGAGCGGCTGCTTCATAACAATACCTCCGTTGACTCAGAAACCGCTTCTGGATTCCAAATCCAGCTCGGCAAGTTATACGGCAAGGCCCGACTGGGAAGTTCAGCTGATCTCTGGTCGGGTACCGTCGGCACACAGGGCTTTGTTCAACCATGGCTTGCGCAGTCGCAGTCAGGCTAGTGATTCGCAATGTAGACCGCAATCCGGTGATTGTTCTAATTGGTCTAACAAAAATTCTGCCTACAAGGGACTAATCTAGAGAATTAACATGTATGATTAGTACGTTAGGCTAGGGTAAGAGACTAGACGGCACCGTCAGGCCTTTCCCTCTAAATTCATGCACCTTCGGCCGACACACGTCGACAAGGTTCCGGGGGGGCACAAGAGGCGTGAAGGACGAGGAATGGCGAGCCGATTTGGTCTGCGCTGGCGGTTGTCCAGGCAACAAAGAGTAGCCGCATCTCTCGGCCCGTTCAACGTACAATACTTCAAGATGGGCCCATTACCACGGTTAGCCCAACATAATTTTGCGTAGCATTGCGGACCGGGAAGTGGCGCCCGTCTTGATCATGATCGTGCGCATATAGGCCTTCACTGTGTTGGGGCTGATGTTCATGCGATTCGCAATCGCCTTGTTGCTCAGACCTTGCAACAAATACTCTAACGCTTCTCGCTCACGTTCAGTGAGGTTGAACAGCCGCGAGATTTCCGACAATGGGGCCAATCCGAAAGGCCTTCTTTCTAGCAGGACGGCTATGTACGGGCGCGAAGGATCTTCGACATATGAATCTACGAAGAATGGTCGGCAAAAATAACGTCTCCTGCCTGACCGGAACTCAGTCACAAATGGCGATTCCACCGGACCCTGCCGGCTTACCAAGCTCGACTGAATTCTTGCCGTAAGGAGGGCGTCAGAGTGCGTTAGGTTTGCGAGTTTGTCCGGATAACTAAGGATCCTAATGGCCTCGGCATTGCACCAGGCGGGGCGCAGTGAGGAGTCCATTAGAAGGAATCCTGACGCAGTCTTGTGCGCATCCTCTCCCTTTTTCCGCACCGACTGGACTGCTTGGGCGACCGAAGTCTTCTTCACACTTGCTGGAACGTCCATGGCCATACTCGTTCGTTGCTTTGTCTACGAGAAATCTACGAGCCAAATCTCGCGCGGTTTCCTGTGGGGTACCTCCGCGTCGGATTGTGGTTGCGGTCGACTTTCCTTTGGGTGTTCGACGAGGGACAAGGGATGATTGGCGGGCATCATCTCTGATCGCACCCCCGCGGCGGTCGGGTTCCGCACCTAGAAAATCCTAGGGGGCAGTGTCGGATTCTTTTCTGAGCGCGCCCCTTGTGGGAGGCCATAAACGTGACACCCTCCCCCGCTCAAGCCATGTTACTCTCGTGCCAACAGGAAACTACCCGGTCAATCTACTATTTTTGCATACATAAAGAACCTGCAGGCAAAACTCCTACTTTCGCGAGGCCCAAATAGGCGCTTGGCACAGTGAGAAGAAGAGTAGAAAGCGTCCGCCGCAAAACACCCAAACCGCCGCGCCGGACGCCATTCAGGCCTTTCAGATTGCCGATCTCTGCCACCAGAACCTCGACGTTAAGTCTTGTGGAATCAATAGGCCTCGGAACCGAGTTTCTGGTTCACACAACCACCGCGAAGGGGTGCTCGCCAGCAACTTTGGGAGGTGGCGCGGCGGTTATTTCCCAAACAGGAAGGAAAGCAAAAAGCGTGGATGAAAATCCCTCAGAATCAGAAGCTCCTGCTGGATCGTGGGAAAATCGAAAAACTGGTGCCCACACTCGAATCCGAGAGACCTGAAGTTTGATTGGCAGGCCAGCAGGATCGCGCTGATCCAGTACACTCCCGTGCTCTCCATGGCCACGTGCGTGCAGCCTTCCGCGAGCAACCATTCGCGCAACTTCAGCAGCTCTCGTGTAGTCGTGTCGAACGTTCGCACCTGCTTCTGGACTTTCCTGTTCTGCAAAGCGATCAACAAGCAGGCCACCACGGTGGCCTGATGCACATCAAGTCCACAACCGCGTTCTATCAATGTTTGCATGACACCTCCTTAACGGAGGCGATTGCTGCGCCGCAGGTCTGTTGCAGACACTGTCATGCGTCCTTCCCGTTTCCGGGTGCGACAAAGAGTGGTACCTTTACCGGCGCGGGTCAGTCTGCTCAGCGGGATCTCTGTCACCACAGGGTATCTCGACCTCCAAGCAATCGCTCTCCAACGATGCTTGTACTACGGACTGACCCTTCTCCCATAGCGCTGCCTGAACCTCATTTTTCATGCCTTGTGGTGCGCCGAAGGCGCATGAGGTCTGCTCTCTCTTTCGCAACGCAAGAAGAGTGCTCGCCTGCAAGGGGGACATGTACTTTTAGTGTTCATAAGCAGCTATTTTGCGAATACGAGTGCTCACACGATGCTAACTTAGCATGCCATGCAAACTGATAGCTGTGGTTGGAAACGAAAAACGTTAGACCTACTTGCGTCTTGGGTGTGGCTTGCCGGCGCGGGAGTGAGTGTGTTGGAGCTCGTTGGCTGTGCTGGCGTGTTAACGACAAAGACGCCTATTTTGGTGAGCGTCACCATTTCGCCTACCGCGGCGACGGTGGCCGCTGGCGGAACACAGCCGTTTACCGCGATGGTGCAGAACACCAGCAATACGGCGGTGACTTGGCAAGTGAACGGGATGACCGGGGGCAATGCGACGGTAGGCACGATTTCGAGTTCGGGCCTGTACACAGCGCCTGGAGTCGTCCCGAATCCGGCCACCGTGACGGTGACAGCGGTATCTCAGGCGGACGCCACAAAGTCCGCCTCGGCGCAGGTGACGATCACGGCGGCCACTACAGTGAGCGTCACCATTTCGCCTACTGCGGCGACGGTGGCCGTTGGCGGAACACAGCCGTTTACCGCGATGGTGCAGAACACCAGCAATACGGCGGTGACTTGGCAAGTGAACGGGATGACCGGGGGCAATGCGACGGTAGGCACGATTTCGAGTTCGGGCCTGTACACA
>Ga0209577_10000158_pt1 | contig 65239 bp, 65 predicted proteins | sample GraSoiAngelo_109_FD_185874 | JGI IMG/M metagenome (GOLD analysis project Ga0209577, IMG submission 185874) | Grasslands soil microbial communities from the Angelo Coastal Reserve, California, USA - 14_0903_12_20cm (SPAdes) (version 2) | ecosystem: Environmental > Terrestrial > Soil > Grasslands... | reverse complement strand
TTCAGGATGTACAACATCGCCGACTGCACGCGGCCGGTCCTCAGGGCGACGATCGATCTCGGCCCGAACGTCTACCATGAGTTCTACCTCTGGGTCGACCCCAAGGATCACACGCGCACGCTCCTCTACGCGACGTTCAACGACAACAACAGCGGGCCGAACCTGCCCGACCTCAGGGTGTTCGACATCACGAACGCGCAGAACGGCGCCGCCCCGAGCCAGATCGCGTCGTTCACCCTCGACCCGGCCGTGCCCGCCGACGTCCGCGTGAATCCGAACGACCCGGCGCAAAAATTCGGCGACGATCAGTTCCCGTTCAAGGCGACCGACCTCGCCGCGTCGATCGACCCGCGGTTCCTGTTTGCCGGGCGGTACGGCCCCCAGCCGATCACGCAGTGGAACAACCGGCTGCACTCCCTGTCGGTGAACCCCGAGGGCACGCGCGTGTTCATGGCCAACCTGGGCGCCGGGTTCTTCATGCTCGATAGCTCGAACCTGGCGGATCCGGCGAAGGCCAAATCCTGTACCCCGGACACCGTGACGAAGGACGCCGCGACCAACCAGGACCCCAACCTCTGCCTCCGGAAACTGGACCCGGATCCGAACGCCCGGGTCACCTGGCATCCGCCGCAGGCCAGCATCACGCACACCGCGGTCCAGATCCCGGGCCGCCCCTACGTGCTGGTCGGCGACGAGCGGAACGGCACGACGACCTGCCCCTGGTCCTACTACCGGATCATCGACATCCGGGACGAGATGCGCCCCGTCATCATCTCCGAGATGAAGCTCCCGGAGAACAAGCCGCAGGCGTGCCGCCGGGGCGGGCCGGGCGACCCGAAGTACAAGCGGGAGTTCTCGGCGCACAATGCGACGCCGTTCAAAGATGTCGGGTTCTTCACCTGGTACTCCGGCGGGTTGCGGGCGTGGGAGTACACCGACCCGCACCGCCCCCGTGAAACGGGCGTGTTCGTCCCCCAGCCCCTGCCCAAGGTGGGCGTCACCTGGCGCGACAGCGACGACGTCTGGGCGTGGAGCTACCCCATCGTGCGGAACGGGCTGATCTACTTCGTGGACATGCGCAACGGGCTGTACATCGTGAAGTACATCGGGCCGCACCAGGACGAGGTGCCCGCCCAGGGAGTCTACGCGGGGAACCAGACGGCCTCGACGCAGTGAAGCGAATCCGGGCCGACGGCACCGCCCGGCGCCGGCTGACGGGCGCGCCGGGACCGAGCACCACCCCGGCGTGGTCCCGGACGCGGAAACGGCGCGGCCGGGCTAGGTCGCGGCCGCCCGGAGCGACACCGGCTCGAGCTTCGCCCGCTCCAGCACCGCGTCCAGGCGGTCCGCCAGGCTCTTGTCCGCGGGGAGCATCGGCAGCCGGTGCTCGTTCTCGGCGATCAGTCCCAACCGCTTCATCATGTACTTGACCGGAATCGGGTTGGTGTCCCAGAAGACCGCCCGGTTGAGCTCGAACAGCTCGAAGTGCAGGGCGCGGCCTTCGGACAGGGCGCCGGAGGCGACGGCCTCGCACAGCCGCGCGATCTTTCTCGGCGCGAGGTTGCCGACCGCGTTCATCAGCCCGGTGGCGCCGACGGCGAGCATCGGGAAGCTGAGCTCCTCAAGCCCCACGAAGACGCGGAACTCCGGCCCGAAGCGCTGCAGGAGCTGGCTGGTGTGCCCGAGGTCGTTGACCGCCTGCTTGATCCCGACCAGGGTCGGCAGCCGCGCGGCGATCCATTCGATCGTATCCACGTCCAGCGACACCGCCGCCCGGCCGGGGATGTGGTACAGCAGGAACGGCAGCGTGGTCCGCCGGCCGACGTCGACGAAGTACTCCACCAGCCCCCGCTGGGGGGGCCGGATGTAGTAGGGCGTCACGACCAGCACGGCCGCGGCCCCCGCGAGCTCGGCCTCCTCGGTCAGCCAGACGGTCTCCGCGTGCGACTGCGAGCCCGTGGCGGCCACGACCGGGATCCGCCCGCGGCTGGTCTCCACCGCGACCCGGACCAGCTGGGCGCGCTCGTCGGCCGAGAGCGTGCTCGGCTCCGCGGTGGTGCCGCAGACCACGATGCCGTGGGAACCCTCCGCGATCTGGTACTCGACCAGCCTGGCGAACGCCTCGTAGTCCACGGCGCCGTCCTTGAACGGCGTGATCAGGGGAGGATACGACCCCCGCAGGAAGGTGCGGTCCAGGTCCACCGCGCGCTCCTCAGGACTTCGCCGCGACTCTGCGGTTGGTCGAGAACCCCTTGTGCGACCCCAGCAGGCGCGGCGGGTGCCGGAGGTCCTCCTGCCAGAGGAGGGAGTCCATCGCCAGGTTCAAAGGTTGGTCCTGGATGGTCAGCTCGTAGACCGGCTCGTTGTTGGAGGAGTGGTTGTGGATCGCCCACCCCGGCGCCGTGAGCATCAGGTCGCCCGCCTTCCAGTAATAGGTCTTGCCGTCCACGATGCTCTTCCCGGTTCCGCCGAAGAAGTAGTTGATGGCCGCCGAGGAGTGCCGGTGGGGCTTGTCATTAATAGAAGGCGGCCGGATGGTGATCGCGGCGAAGAAGTTGTTCGTGGTCCCGTTGGTGCGGCCGGTCGCCGGATTGTAGAGGAGGTAGAGCCGCCGTCCGATGTAGCCCTTGCCGAGGACCGCCAGCTTGTCGAGCTCGGCCTTCACCCGCGCCCACGGCCAGTGGAGCGGCCGCTGCTCGACGGCCTCCGGGTTGATCAGCCGCTCGTAGGACATCAGGGTCGTCCCGTCGTCGTCCAGCCGGATGAGATCGGGGAAGGGCGATGCCGCGGCGGATCCCGCTTCGGCCTCCCTTTCCGTCGCGGCCTCTTCGGCCGGTGGGGTGTCCTCGACATAATGAATCATCATTTTTTCGAGCAGCGGGGCGTTGCTGTAGGTCAGCCGCACCTGGATCTCCCTGGTGTCGTTGAAGTGGCTGTAGGTCGCGAGCGACGGATGAATCCAGACATCGTACTGGGTGAAGCGGATGGTCTTGCCGGCCACGACCGAGTGCCCGGCTCCCTGGATGCAGAAGTTCACCTGCGCGGAGTTGTGGCGGATCGGCTGCGTCCGCTCGCCGGGCAGCAGCACGTCGAGGGCGACCCGGATGCCCGGCGCGAGGCCCAACCCGGGCTCTTTCGACTCCGGGTGCACGAACAGCGCGCTCCGCCGTCCGTTCGCCGGAGCGGGCGCCCCCGCGAGGCGCTTGACCTGATCCTCGATCTGCTCTTTGGGGATGACCAGGGGACTCCATCGCGTGAGCTCCGGCGCCCCCGCGCCGCTCCGATCGACGAACCGGACCGATGACTCACTCATGCCGGACACCTCCTGAAATGCACTTCTGCGGTTTTAACCGGATCTCCACACGCTTTGGAAGCTGCACGGTTCGCCCCAGCCCCCCCTCCATCGCCTTCCGGTAGCAGTGGACGCCGAGGGCGAGGTCGGAGATGCCCATCCCCATCGCCTTAAACAAGGTCAGGTCCGACTCCTCCGGCCGCGCCTGGGGCCGGTCGACGAGGGCGCTGAGCAGCGTGACCCTGGACCAGTCGCGCCCCCCGGCCTCGAAATAGGCGCTGAACTCGCGGGACAGCCGTTGGACCTGGGGGAGGCTGTCGACGGCGATCGGGTTGCAGCGGTCCAGGATGTCGGGCTCGAACTCCGCCCGCTCCGGGGTGATCGCGCCGACGGCGTTCACGTGGGCGCCGCGGGCCAGCATGGCGGAGCGCAGGAACGGCTCCGTCGCGCGCGTGACAAGCGTGACGATGTCCGCGCCCTCGACCGCCTCCGCAACCGATCCCTGCGCGACCGCGCTGAGCCCGAGGCCCTCCTCGACCCGCCTGGCGAAGGCGGCCCTGCGCTCGGGGTTGCGCCCGAAGACGCGCACCGACGCCAGCGGCCGCACCGCCGCGACCGCCGCCACCTGAGGAAGCGCCTGCTCCCCGGTGCCGATGATGGCGAACGTCCGGGCGTCCCGGCGGGCCAGCCGGCCGGTGGCGATCCCGGAGATCGAGGATGTCCGGAGCTGGCCGAGGGCGAAGGCTTCGATCACAGCCACGAGCGCGCCGGTGCCCGCGTCGAACAGCACGAGCAGGGGGGTGGCGCCCCGCGGCGTGTTGGCCCACGTCTTCGTTCCGACGATGCCGGTGGACTCGAAACTGGCGCCGATGGCGTGGAGCGTCCCGCCCTGCCAGGTAACGTGCGTCTTGGTCATGTTCCGGGCCTCGCCGCGCGCTTCCAGGCGGAGCCCCTGCTCGAGCGCGGCGATCGCCTCGCCCAGGTCGAGCAGGGAGGCGACGTCGGCCTCTGTGATCCATAGGGGCGCGGTGCCCGCCGTCATCTCGTCCGCCTCGCGTGGGATGAGCTCGGTGCAGCGGTATGTTCTGCGCCGTCGGAGGTTCCCCTCCGGGGCGGAGGCTCCCCCGGATAGGTGACGAGCCCGCCCTCAACCTTCGCCCACGGCGTCAGCGTATGCGGGCGCTCCACGCCCTCCCCCATGATGTGGAAGACGGTATCGCCCCGAGCGATGAGGGCGTCGGCCACGAGCGAACGGTGGCACCGCCACGGGACCGCCTCGGCGCACATCACGGCGGCCGGCCCGGCGTCTTGGGCCAGGACCCGCAATTCGTCAATCGCCGCCGCGAACTCCGCCGTCTCCATATAGTCGGCAAAGCCCCTGAAGCTCGTGTTGCGCCAGGCCGTATTGGTCGAGCCGGCCCGCGGCTTCCTGAGGCCGCCGAGGCCCGCCAGGTGCCGGTAGTCGATGCCGCGGTCCCGGAGGCGCGGGCCGAGGTCCTCCCGGTTGAACTGCGGCGTGTGTCGCGATCGGGGCACGGTGCGGATGTCCACCAGCGTCCGGATCTCGAAGCTCCGCAGCGCCGCCACCAGCTCGTCGAGGGTACGCGTGGAATGGCCGATGGTATAGATCCGCATGACCCAGCGGAGGGATTTGCCGCCGGCGGCAGGAATGTCCTCCAAGTGACAGCCACTGCACACAGCGCGGCGGGGCGCCGGTGAAGCTCCCGCCCCTCAGCCAGCGCATCGCCTCAGGACTCGCGGACGCATCGGCGGATCAGGCCCGCCGGGTGGTGTTCGACGGGCTCCGGCCCCGTCTTGCCGCCGCGCGCCATCGCTACCCCGATCTGCAAGATCGCGTCCGCGCGATCAAAGCGGACGCCCTGGACCACCTCGACGAACTGGTCCGGCTCGCGACCGACCGGCTGGAGCGCAACGGCTGCACGGTGGCGGTCGCCCGGACGGCCGAGGAGGCCCGGCGGCACATCCTCGGGATCGTCGGGGGCGGGACGCTCGTCAAGTCCAAGAGCAACGCGGCCAAGGAAATCGGGATCGTCGAAGCGCTCGAATCGCGCGGCGTCCAGGTTGTGGAGACCGACCTGGGAGACCGCATCAACCAGCTGAACGGCACCTACGGCGGACACATCATCGCGCCGGCCATCCAGATCACCGCGGCGCGGGTCCGCGAATTGTTCAGCGAACTCGCCGGTGAAGTGCTCCCGGAAGACCCGGAAGAGATCGTGAAGGTCGCCCGGGAGGACCTCCGCGCCGCGTTCGCCGGCGCCGGGTACGGGCTCTCCGGCGGCAACGTGCTGGCGGCCGAAACCGGGACGCTCGGCGTCGTCGAGAACGAGGGGAACATCCGGATGCTCTCCTCGCTTCCGCCCGTGCACATTGCCGTCGTCCCGATCACCAAGATCGTCCGCTCCGTGGAAGACGCCCTCACCGTCATCCAGGGCGCCAGCGTCTTCGGCGTCGGCCAGCGGCTTGGGACCTACGCCTCCTTCATCTCCGGCCCCGCTCCCGCGGAGGGCTTTGGCCCGAGGGAGGTCCACGTCGTCCTCGTCGACAACGGCCGGCGCCGGGCGGTCGCTCAGGGGTTCGGCGAGGCGTTCTCGTGCATCAGCTGCGGGGCGTGCCTCGACCACTGCCCGGTGTACGCGGTCATCGGCGACAAGTATGGGGTCACCACCCACATCGGCGGCATCGGGCTCCTGCAGGCCAGCTTCACGTCCGGGCTGGACCTGACGGCGCGGCAGGGCCTCTCGCTGTGCCTGAACTGCCGGGCCTGTGTCGACCCCTGCCCCGTCCGGATCGACACCCCCGGCATGCACGCCCGCCTCCGCGAGCGCCTCCCGGCCGGTCAACGGCTCCCTGGCCTCGCCCGGGTGGTGCTCGCCCTCGCGCGGCGCGTCCCGCTCATGCGCGCCGCCGGATGGGCCCTCTATGGCGCGGAGCGGCTGGGGCTGCGCCGGATGGTCCAGCACAGGCTCCCCCGCCGGCTTCAGGAGATGGCGCCGCTGCTGCCGCCGATGCCGGCCCCGCGGGAGATGGCGCGGCCGCCGGCGGTGATCGAGCCGATCGGCCCGCACAAGCACACCGTCGCGTTCTTCAGCGGCTGCGTGATGAGCACGTGGCTCGCGCCGGTCAACTGGGCGACCCTGCGGGTGCTGGCCCGGTCGGGCTGCCGGATCCGGGTGCCGCGCCGCCAGGGCTGCTGCGGGGCGCTCCATCACCACATGGGCGCGGGGGGCGCGGCGCGCACACTGGCCCGGCGCGTCATCAACGCGTTCGGCCGGCTCGACGACTGCGAGGCGATCGTCACGAACTCCGCGGGGTGCGGCGCGGCGATGAAGGAGTACGCGGAACTGCTCCACGACGACCCACGCTACGCGGACCGGGCGGCCGCGTTGTCTGCGCGCGTCCGGGACGCGAGCGAATTTCTCGTGGTCCACGGCTTGGCCCAGGCGGGTCCGGTCCGGGCGCGGGCGGTGTACTTCGATCCCTGCCACCTCGGCATCGCCCAGGGGATCACCAAGGAGCCGCGGTGGCTCCTCAGCCACGTGCCCGGCCTCAAGGTCGTGGAGGCCCAGCGCCGGGAAGCCTGCTGCGGCAGCGCCGGGATCTTCAACCTCGTCCATCCTGAGGTGAGCGGCCGCCTCGCCGACCTCCTCGCCGAGGATCTGATGGCGGCGGACCCGGAACTGATCGTGACGAGCAACCCGGGGTGCCTGCTGCAGGCCCGCTGGGGGCTGGCCCGGACCGGCGCCGACCGACTTCCCGACGTCGTCCATCTGATGGAGCTGCTCGACTGGGCCACGGGAGAAGCCAGATGAGCGCGGAGCAGCCGGACGGGCCCGGAGCCGCCACCCCCGAAGCCCCCGCGCCCCCGCCGGTCGTATTAGATGAAGTCCTGGCTTCGCTGCGGCGGCTCAGGGCGCGCACCCGCGTCCGCGTTCGCACGGGGCTGCTCGGCGAGGCGGTCGAGGCGATGACCGCCGTCGGGTTTCAGGTCGCGCAATTCGACAGCGGCGACGCCGTGCTCGAGAAGCTGCGCGAAATCATCCCGCAAGGCGCGCGCGTGGTCTACCAGCCGTGCGCCGCCGGCCGGGCGCTGCAGGTGCACGAGGTCCTTCGGGCCGAGGGCCGGGACATCGTCGTCCTGCCGGACGATGCCGAGCGTCTCGGGGAGAACGGCTCCTGGCGCGAGCACCTGCTTGGGGCCCAGTTCGGCGTGACCGGCGCGACCGCGCTCGTCGCGGACACGGGGAGCGTCGCCCTGGCCGAGGAGTTGGGCTTTGGCCGGGCCGCGAGCAATGTCCCGCCGGTGCACATCGCGCTGGCGACGGCCGACAGCGTGGTCGACACCATCCTCGACGCCGCGGTCATCGCCCGCGGATACGCCGCCCTGCACCTCGATCGCCCGCTGCCCCGCTACCTCTCCCTGATCTCCGGCCCCAGCAAGACGGCGGACATCGGCTTCCAGTTGGTGCCCGGCATGCACGGCCCCCGCGCCGCCCACGTGCTCATCTGGGACCACCCCAAGGGCACGGGGACCGGTGACGATGCGCTGAGGACCTGGGTCCTCGCTTAGGGCTGATAGACGTAGTCGAGTGTCGCCTGGTCGGCGCCGATCATTGGAGAGAGCGCCCACCCTGCGACGATGGCGAAGGCCGCCAGCAGCAGGCCCAACACGATGCGCTTGGTCAGGCCTGCCCGCAGGGTCCTCGCCGGCTGCGGCCGCAACGTCTGCATGATCCACCCCTCTTGCTCGTAGCGGCACGTCCCGGCACGCGTCGAGCGTATTGAAGCATAGGCAACTTACCGTCCCGGCGCGCCTCCGGCCTTCTATCGTTGGGATGATCTCCCCCATCGAACGGGGGAACCGCGCGCTATCAATCGAGCGCGGGGACCATTATGCTATACTGACGCCGTGCAGCTCGCCGAGCTCCGCCGCGGCATCGACGATCGAACCGCCCTGGCCCGGGCCCTGCAGGAGATCGTGGGGCCCGGCCACGTCTTCACCCATCCGGCCGATCTGATCGCCTACGAGTACGACGGCTGCAACTTCATGGCCGCCCTGCCCGACCTCGTCGTCTGCCCGCTCTCGCGGGACGAGGTGGTGGGGATCGTGAGGGCCGCGGGCCGCCACCGCGTCCCGGTGATCGCCCGCGGCGCCGGCACCGGGCTCGCGGGGGGAGCGATCACCCCGATCGGCGGCATCATCGTGTCGCTCGCCAGGATGAAGCGCATCCTGCAGGTCGACCTGGACAACCGGTACGCCGTCGTCGAGCCCGGCGTCATCAACCTGGACATCACGGCGGCCGTGCAGGCGCGCGGGTACTTTTTTGCGCCCGATCCCAGCAGTCAGTCGGCGTGCAGCGTGGGCGGAAACGTGGCAAACAACAGCGGCGGCGTCCATACCCTGGCGTTCGGGGTCACGACGAACCACGTGCTCGGCCTCGAGCTGGTGCTGGCCGACGGGTCGGTGGTGCAGCTCGGCGGCCGCGGCGCGGACGAGCCCGGGCTCGACCTCCCAGGCCTCGTCGTCGGGTCGGAGGGCACGCTCGGCATCGTCACGGCCGTCACCGTCCGGTTGATGCGCCGCCGCGAGGGGCTCCTGACGATGCTCGGCATCTTCCCGACGATCGAGCAGGCGAGCCAGTCGGTCGCCGAGATCATCGCCTCGGGAATCGGTCCCACCGCGCTGGAGATGATCGACCAGCTGACCGTGGAGGCTGTGGAGCCGGCCGTCCACGCCGGGCTCCCGCTCGATGCCGGCGCCGTGCTCCTCATCGAGGTGGAGGGGGTCAGGGAAGTCCTCGCGCCCTCGGCCGGGACCATCGACGCCCTCTGCCGGCGCAACGGCGCGCGTGAGGTGCGGACCGCGCGCACGGAGGAAGAGCGCCACCTCTACTGGGCGGCCCGCAAGGGCGCGTTCGGCGCAATGGGGCGGCTGGCGCCCAACTACTACCTGCACGACGCGGTCGTGCCCCGCAGCCGGCTCCCCGCGATCATGCGCCAGGTCATGGAGATCGCCCGCCAAAACGGCATCCGCGTCGCCAACGTGTTCCACGCCGGGGATGGGAACCTCCACCCGCTCATCCCCTACGATGCCGCAGTCCCCGGGGAGACCGAGCGTGTGATGAAGGCCAGCGAAGAGATCCTGGCCGCCTGCGTCGCGGCGGGAGGCAGCCTCAGCGGCGAGCACGGGATCGGATTCGAGAAGAACAACTATATGCCGTGGATCTTTTCCGAGACGGATCTCGCCGCCCAGCGCCGGCTGAAGCGCGCGTGGGATCCCGAGGACCTGATGAACCCGTTCAAGATGTTTCCCACGCCGATCTCGTGCGGGGAATTGATGGTCCGCCGGCCGCCGCGGTTGAGCGCCTCCGGACTCTGGATCTGACCGGCATTCATGACACGAGGAGGACGGGCCCAGTGGCGATGAGATCCACCGCCCCGGAGGTGCCGGCCGCGCAGCCGATCCCGCGCCTGGCGGTCCCGGAGCTGGACCGGTGCATCCAGTGCGGCTTCTGCCTCCAGCACTGCCCGACCTACCGGATCCTGGGAGTGGAGACCGAATCGCCCCGCGGGCGGATCCACCTCATTGAGGCCGCCGCGCAGGGCAGGATCCCGATCGACGCGCGGTTCGAAGAGCACATGTACGTCTGCCTCGGCTGCCGGGCGTGTGAGACGGCCTGCCCCTCCGGCGTGCGGTTCGGCACGATCATCGAGGCCGCCCGGGCGGAGATCGGCCCCACCGGATCCCCCCTCGCCAGGCGCCTGACCCGGCTCGCCCTCCGCCACCTGATGCCCTCCCCCGGCCGGCTGCGGTTCGCGGCGGCGCTGCTGCGGTTCTACCAGCGGAGCGGGCTCCGCACCGCCGCCCGCGCGCTCCACCTCATCCCGCGCCGTCTGGCGGAGATGGAGGCGCTGCTCCCAGCGGTCCCCCGCCGGTTCTTCGCGCCCCGGCAGGAAGTCTTCCCCGCGATCGGGCCGCGGCGGGCGCGCGTCGGGCTCCTCAGCGGCTGTGTGATGAGCGTCCTGTTCGCCGACCTCAACGAGGCGACGATCCGGGTGCTGCGGCGGAACGGGTGCGAGGTCGTCGTCCCGCGCGCGCAGACCTGCTGCGCCGCCCTCAATCTGCACAACGGCGAGCGCGATCGGGCGCGCGCCATGGCGCGCCGGAATATCGAGACGTTTCTCGCCGCCGGGGTCGACGCGGTGATCATCAACTCGGCCGGCTGCGGCAGCACGAGCAAAGAGTACGATGTGCTCTTCCGCGACGACCCGGCGTATGCGGCGAAGGCGAAGCAGTACAGCGGCCTCTGCCGTGACGTCAGCGAGTTCCTGGCGGATCTCGGGCTCGCCGGCCGGCTCGGCGAAGTCCGGGCGCGGGTGACCTATCAGGACCCCTGCCACCTCGCGCACGGCCAGGGCATTCGCCGGCAGCCGCGGGACCTGCTGCGCCGCATCCCGGGGATCGAGCTGGTGGAGATGGCGGGGTCGGATCGCTGCTGCGGGAGCGCGGGGATCTACAATCTCACCCAGCCCGGCTACTCGCGCCAGGTGCTCGACGAGAAGATGGCCGCGGTCCGCGAGACCGGCGCCGCCCTCGTCGTCGCGCCGAACCCGGGGTGCATGCTGCAGATCGCCTCGGGGATCCGCGCCCACGGGCTGGAGATGCAGGTCCGCCACCTCATCGAGCTCCTCGACCGGGCCTATGAGGCGGCCGAGGGGGGCTCCGCGGGAGGGACCCCGCGGGCATGACCGCCGCCCTCGCCGGCCGGGCGCGGGAGATTGTGGGGCCGGACAACCTGCTCGACGATCCCGCGGCCCTGGTCGCGTATACCGTCGACGGCATCCGCCCCGCCGCGATGGCCCGGCCGGCCACGGCCGAGGAGGCCGCCACCCTGCTCGCCGCCGCGGGCGAACAGGGCGCCGGCGTTCTGCCGCGCGGCGCGGGGGCGCACCAGCACCTGGGCGGCGTGCCGTCCCGCGCCGACCTCGTCGTCGACACGACGCGCCTCACCGGGATCACCGACTATGAGCCCGCCGATTATGTCGTCGCGGTGCGCGCCGGGACGCGCCTCCGGGATCTGCAGGCGGAGCTCGGCAGGCACAGCCAGTGGCTCCCGCTCGATCCCCCGGGCATGTCGGTCGCCACGGTCGGGGGGATCATCGCCGCCAACCGGAACGGCCCGCGGCGGCTGCTGTACGGCCCGATCCGCGATATGGTGATCGGCATCCGGGTCGCGCTGCCGACCGGAGAGGTGATCAAGGCCGGGGGCAAGGTCGTCAAGAACGTCGCCGGCTACGATCTCACGAAACTCTTCATCGGCTCGCTCGGGGCGGCCGGGGTGATCACGGAGGCGACGTTCAAGATCTCCCCCCACCCGCGCGAGGGGCAGACGGTCTTCGTCACCGTCCCGGACCGCGCGGCCGCCCATGACCTCACGACCGCGATCATGCGCTCGTACCTGCTGCCCGCCGCCCTCGAAGCCGCCAACCCCGCCGCGCTCCGCAGGCTGGCGCGCGCCGCCGGGATGGCGCTCCCCGAGGCGGGGGCCTGGGGGGTGCTGCTGCTGACCGAAGGGCTCGCGGAAAGCCGGGCCCGGCATGTGAGCGAGATGCGCAGCCTCGCCGGATCTCGCGGCCGGATGGAGGTCTTGGATGGGGCCGCGCACGCCGCCCTGTGGGCGGCGGCGGCCGAGTTCCCGTCGCCCGAGACGCACCCGGGCGGGATCGTCTGCCGCGCCGGCGGGCCGATCGCGCGCTGGGCCGACGTGGCGGCGCGCGCGGAAGCGATGCCCGCCGCCTCGGGCCCCGTGGAAATCCTGGCCCACGCGGGGGTCGGCCTGCTCTACGCCGCCTGCGGCGCCGCGGGCGGACGGGCCCTCGTCGAGGCGTGCGCGGCGGGCGCATCCGCCGCCGGCGGCTATGCGGTCGTCGAGGTGGCGCCCCCCGCCCTCAAGCCCACCCTGCCGCTCTGGGGCGCGCCGCCGGGAGGGCTCGACCTGATGCGGAGGCTGCGCGAGCAGTTCGATCCCCGCGGGATCATGGTCCCCGGACGCCTGGGGTGGGGACTCTCGTGACGCGCCGGGTGGTCGTCACCATCGCCGCGATGCTGGGCATGTTCCTGGCCGCCATGGACCAGACGGCGGTGGGCACGGCGATGCCCAGCATCACGCGCGCCCTCGGAGGCCTCGCGCTCTACTCCTGGGTGTTCGCCGCCTACCAGCTGGCCTTTGTCGTGACGACGCCGATCTTCGGCCGGCTCGCCGACCTCTACGGCCGGAAGCGCATCTACCTCACCGGCATTCTGTGGTTCGTCGGCGCCTCAGTGCTCTGCGGGCTGTCCCGCTCGATGGATGCGTTGGTGCTGTTCCGCCTGCTGCAGGGGATCGGCGGCGGGGCGGTGCTGCCGATCGCGCTCGTGATCGTTGCCGATCTGTACCCGGTGGAGCAGCGCCTCAGGATTCAGGGGATCTTCAGCGGCGTCTGGGGGCTGGCCGCAATCATCGGCCCGCTCCTCGGCGGGTTCCTGGCCGACCATGGGTCCTGGCGGTGGATCTTCTTCCTGAACCTGCCGGCCGGACTGGTCGCGACGGCGATCATCATGATCACGTTCACCGAACCGGCGGCCGGGCAGCCGGGACGGGTCGACTACGCCGGGATCGGCCTCCTCGCCGGCGCGGCGGCCGTCCTGATGCTGCTCCTCTTCTGGGGCGGGCAGGCCATCCCGTGGCGGTCGCCCGCGGCGGCCGGGCTCGCGGCCGTCTTCGCCGCGCTCGTCGTCCTCTTCATCCGGGTGGAGCGCCGGACCCCGCAGCCGTTTCTCCCGTTCAGCCTCTTCGCGGACCGCGTCATGGCGGTGGGATCGGCCGGCGGCTTCCTGCTGGGCGCCAGCATGTTCAGCGCGGTGGTCTACATCCCGCTCTTCGTTCAGGGGGTGATCGGCACGAGCGCCACCACCGCCGGCATCGTGTTGATGCCGTTCATGCTCTGCTGGACGTTCGGCAGCATCGCCGGCGGCCGGCTGGCGCTGCGGTGGGGCTACCGGCCCGTCACCATCGCCGGCATGGTCATGCTGGCGGCCGGCTTTGCGCGCCTCGCCCGCCTGGAGCCGCAGGCGCTCGTCCAGGACGTCTTCGCCTCGATGGCGGTGCTGGGCGTCGGGATGGGCCTCACGGCCACGATCTTCATGATCTCCATGCAGAACGCGGTGCCGCGCCCGATGCGCGGGATCGCGACCTCGATCACCCTCTTCTCGCGGAACATCGGGAGCGCGATCGGGGTCAGCCTTCAGGGCGCCGTGCTCGTCGGGGTGCTGGCGGGGCGGATGCGGACAATCGCCGGCGGCGTCCCCGGGACCGGGCTCCCGCGGATCACGGATCCGCAGATGGCGCTCGATGCCGCCGTCCAGGCCCACCTCACCCCCGCCGGGCACGAGGCGTTCCGCCAGGCGCTGGCCCAGGGGCTCCACGCCACCTTTGTCCTCGGTCTCGGGGCGGTGCTGCTCGGACTCGCGTTGGTGGTGCTCTACATGCCGGGCGGCAGCGTGCTCGAGCTGGCCCCGGCCGAGGGGATCGCAGGCGGCGGTGGCGGCGATGGCGCGGGGGACGGCGGAGCCGGCTGACCCCGATGCACCCCCTCGTCCTGTCGCTCGCCATCCACAACCACCAGCCCATCGGGAACTTCGACCACGTCATCGCCGAGGCGGCGGACCGGGCGTACGCGCCCCTGCTCGGCGCCCTGGAACGCCATCCCCGCATCCGCCTGGCGCTCCACTACTCCGGACCGCTGCTCGACTGGCTGAAACCCCACCGGCCCGACCTCCTCGAGCGGATTCGCGCGCTCGTCTCCCGCGGGCAGGTCGAGATGCTGACCGGCGGCTACTACGAGCCGATCCTCGCGATCTTCCCCGATGCCGACAAGCGCGGCCAGATCGAGAAGCTGACCCACGCGGTCGCCGCGGAATTCGGCGTCCCCGCGGAGGGCCTCTGGCTCGCCGAACGCGTCTGGGAACCGCACCTGGCCCGTCCGCTCGGCGAAGCGGGCGTCCGGTACACGATCGTGGACGACACCCATTTCCATGCCGTGGGGCTCGCCGAGCCGCAGCTGCTCGGCTACTACCTCACCGAGGAGGCGGGGGTGCCGCTCGCGATCTTTCCGAGCCTGAAGCGGCTGCGGTACCTGATTCCCTGGGGGTCGGTGGAGGAGGTGCTCGCCTATCTGCGGACGCTCGCGGAGAGCGACGTGCGCGCCGACGGCCGCGAGGACGTGCTCGATCTCGCGCTGATGGGGGACGACGGAGAGAAGTTCGGCCTCTGGCCGGGCACCTACGAGCACTGCTGGACGCGGGGGTGGGTCGATCGCTTCTTCGAGGCCCTCGAGGCGGCCTCGTGGATCCGGGTCACCCCCCCGGGCGAGTACCGGCGGTCCCACAGCCCCGCCGGGCGGATCTATCTCCCGACCGCCACGTACGAGGAAATGGCCGGGTGGGCGCTCCCGGCCGATGCCTCCGCGCGCCTGGCGCGCCTCAGGCACGAGCTCGAAGGCAGCCGCTTCGCGGAGGCGCTCCCGTTCGTCCGCGGCGGATTCTGGCGGCATTTCCTCGTGAAGTACCCCGAGGTCAATACGCTCTACCGGCTGGCCCTGCGCGCGGGCGCGAAGATCCACGCGATGGCGCCGGGGGCGCAGCAGACACAGGCGCTCGAGGAACTCTGGGCCGGCGAAGGCAACTGCCCGTACTGGCACGGCGTCTTCGGGGGCGTGTACCTCCCGCACATCCGCGGCGCCGCGTTCAGCCACCTCATCGCCGCCGAGGCCCTGGCCGACGCCGCGGCGCGCGACCCCGGGCCCTACGCGCTCGGCGAGGCCGCCGACCTGGACGGGGACGGCCACACCGAGGTCCGGCTCGCCACCGACGTCCTCGCCCTCACCGTCGATCCGGGGAGGGGCGGGAGCCTGGTGGAGTGGGACTACCGGCCCGTGCCGCGCCACCTGGGCAACGTGCTCACCCGCCGGCGCGAGGCCTATCACGCCGACCTGCTCAACGCCGCCGCGGCCGGCACGCTGCGCGGCGCGGCGGCCGAGGGGGTCGAGTCGATCCACACGAGCGCGGTGCGGGTCAAGCACCCCGGCCTCGAGCGGCACCTCGTCTACGACCGGACACGGCGGCCCAGCCTGCGCATCCGCCTGGTGCCGCAGGGGACCACGCTGGACCAACTCCGGCGCGACGGGCAGGACGACCTGGGCGGATTGGCGGCGGACGCCCACGCGTGGGAGCTCGACGTCGAGGCCGGGCGCGCGGCGGTGCACCTGCGCCGCCGCGCCCCGATCGGCGGCGGCCGGATCGCGGTGGAGCGGACCATCGAAGCGGGGGCGGGCGCGCACGGCCTCCGGCACGGCATCCGGATGCGATGGGAGGGGACCGCCCCGCTCCGGGGGATCCTGGCCGAGGAGTGGGCGCTGGGCGTGTTTGGCTCGCCGGAAGACGTCTGGGCCGAAGCCGCGGGGCGCCGCGTCCCCCTCCACGAGCCCGGCACGCTCCCGGAGGCTCGCCGCGTGACGGTCACGGAAGGGTATTCGGGATTGGCGCTCACCTTCGACCTGTCCACCCCCGCGGCGGTCTGGTGCTTTCCGATTTTCACGATCTCCAATTCGGAAGGAGGGTTCGAGCAAAATTTTCAGGGCGCGGTGCTGCTGCACTCCTGGTCCCTGGACTTGGCGTCCGGGGATGCCTGGCAGGAGAGCACCCGCTGCCAGATCACCTTCCAGCGGCGCTAGGCCACACGTCCGCCGAGATCAACGCAGCCCGCCCCGCAGGACACAGGGTCCCGGCATGAGACGGGCGCCATCCGCCTCGTCGGGAGCAGGGGCAATCCACCAAACGGATGGTTGGCCTCCCGAACGATCCAGACGAAACCCACAAACGAACGAGCCCCGGCGTTCACGATTGCGGGTATTGAGGAGACAGCAGGACGACACGAAGCCGGGTGGTCCCGATGCGGCAAGGAGCGGGGATGGCCAGGGGGGAGCGCGGGGCCGTCATGATCTTCGTCCTCATGATGATCGTGCTGATCTGCGCGCTCACCATCGGCGTGATGCGGATCATCGGCGGCGGCGTGGCGGGAGGGGCGCAGTCGCTCGAGGCCGACCAGGTGTTCAACATCGCCCGGGCCGGCCTGCACTATGCGATGGGCAGGCTCCAGATCACCGGGGCCGCCTCGTACGCGGGGGAAACGGTCTCGATCGCCAATGGGCCGGCACCCATGGGCAGCGCCGCGGTCGCGGTGACCTGCATCGATACGGGGGCGGCCCCCCCGTGCAGCGGACCCTATGCGATGTACAGACGCATCGTGTCCACCGGGGCGCTGCCGGTGAGCGGCCCCGCCCGGACGGTGGTCGCGGTCGTCCAGGACGGCGGCGGAAACAACGGCTACGGGGTCTGTTCCTACTCGTCGCTCTCCATCGTGGGACCGGACGTCACCACCATCACGGGCGACATCGGCGCCAACGGCGCGATTGACGTGTCGTCCATGAACCAGCCGGGGACGTACGTGGTGGCCGGAGCGCCGGGCGTGTTTACCGGGAAGGCCGTGGCCGGGACCACGATCGCCTGCAGCGGCAGCTGCGGCCCGCAGATCCAGGGCGGCGCCTCCCCGAACACCGCCGTCGCGATCTGCCTGCCCCTGACGCTTCCCCCGTCCTCTCCAGGAACCACGAACAAGATCGTGGCCCTGCCGGGCTTCCCGATGGATCAAACCACCGGGTTCACCTGGGGCGACGTCACGGTGGCGGCCGGCGGATCGTCGGGCTCGTGCGGCGACACGTATAATACCCTCAGCATTCACGCCAGCGACGCCGACCCCAACGCCGTCACCGTGGTGCAGATCAAGTCGCTCACCATGGGGGCCTGCACGCGCCTGGCCATCCTCGGCGTGGGGAAGGTCGATCTGCGCATCGGCTCGACCACGACGCCGCCAACCGGCAACGTGCTGGCAATCGGGGGATCGGGATCGTCCCCGAACGATATCCATTTCGGGGTGACGTCCGCTGATAGGGGAACCGTGCCTGCGCCGGTGGCTCCCGGCCGGCTGACCGTGTGGGTGAGCTCGACCTGCACGCCGCCGGGATGCACGTGCGCCCAAAACACGGTCACGCCGACGTGCGCGGCGGCGGTCAGCCACATCGCCGGCACGGCCATCATCAATGTCCCGAACGGCTCATTGAACCTCGACGACAGCTGCCCTGTCAGCGGGACGATCACCGCCAGTTGGGTCCTGCTCAGCGGGTGCGCCGATCTCGATGCGTCGGGCTACATGACCACGCCCACCAGTTTCTCCATTCTGCGGTCCTGGAAGGACCAGTAGCCGGCACCGGGACGCGCGCCCCCCTCGCGACGCCGGCGCCGCCAGCGCGTTGTCAGGGAAGTTGGGTATATCCTTCATGGAACACCAGTCCCTCATCCGACAGCCCGGAGGTGGTTCCATGCGCCATATCTTGCTCGGAATATTCCTCGTCGCCGCGCTCGCGCTGCCCGCGTCCGCCCAGCCGAGCGCGCTGCCGTTTGCCCTCACGCTGGCTTCGCCGCTCGGGTCTTCCTGGCACAAAGACGAGGTGCGGAGTGGGAGCACATTCGGCGGCGTCTCGGTGACCGGGAATATCATCGGGACATCGACCAAAGGAACGATCACCTTGTACGCGGCCGGACGGTTGTTCCTCCTCGGCCGCTACTCATGCGAATCCGGCGCATGCAATCTCAACGGGGCGGTCGCGGGAAAGAGCGTCACGCCGATGCGCCTGGCCGCCGGGGGGTGGCTGAGCGATACGGGGAATGCGGTCTCCGCCGCGTTTCCGACCCGCGGGGCGTGGGTGGCCGCCGTGACGGAATGGGCGAACGCGAACCTGACCGGCGCCCAGCGGGCCAAGTTCGTCTCGGCTCTCAAGGGCGACCGCATCCAGACGTCCGTCAAGATGATGCCGGCCACTCCGGCGGGGCCGAAGGACAAGCCGTGATCGAGGACGCCGTGCCAACGGTGCTCTTCGTCTGAGTCGGCAATAGGGCCCGCTCTCAAATGGCGGAGGGGCTGTTCAACGCGGCCCCTCCGCCCGGGTGGCGGGCGCGCTCCGCGGGGACGGAGCCGGGCCCCCGGGTCAGCGATGCGGCGATCGCCCTGATGCGGGAGATCGGCATCGACATCTCCGGGGGCCGCCCCAAGGGCCTCGCCGAAGCGATGGGGCCCGACGTCCGGCTGATCGTTGGGCTCTGCGCGGAGGAAGCGTGTCCGGTCGTCCCGGGCGTTCGCGCGCTGCACTGGCCGCTGCCCGATCCCCGCGAGCGGGACCTCATCCAATTCCGGGAGATCCGGGACGACCTTCGAACGCGGATCGCTCAGCTCGTCTCCCACCTGGCGCGCGGCCCGGAAGGAACCCCTCCGAAACGTAACCGGTAGACGGATAGCGGATCGGCCGGCCCGCCCACGGGTGCGACCGGCTCGGAGGCCCCCATAGCAGGTCCCCTACCGAAGATCGAACCCTACGACCGCCGGACTCATTCGAGTTGCTTTCTGGTAACGTATATGTTACCATCAAAATGACGATGCTAACCGTCGTTGAGTATGTGCGGGAGGACGGTTCCAATCCATTCAGGACCTGGTTCGATAGCCTTCACGCGCAGGCGGCCGCGAAGGTCACTACAGCGACGGCGCGGCTCGAGATGGGCAACACGTCGAACGTGAGGTGGATGGGGGCGATCGGCGAGTACCGTATCGATTGGGGGCCAGGTTACCGAATCTATCTGATGCAAGATAGCGATGCATTGATCATCCTTCTGGGCGGGGGCACGAAGAGAGGCCAGCAAAGAGATATCGCACGGACGCAGGCGCTCGCGGCAGAATATAAAGCACGGAAGGCCGCAACGAAACCAAAATATCGGAGGTGAACAGCGTGGCACTGACACGGGATTTCAAACAAACGGTAGTGGAGCGTGTGAGACGTGACCCGGCCTATGCCAAAGCGCTCCTTGACGAGGCAGCCACGCTGTTTCTCAATGGCGAGCCGCACATGGCCCGCCTCATTCTGCGTAACCTCGTAAACGCGACAATAGGCTTCGAGGCGTTGGCTGCCAAAACCGCGAAGCCCACCAAGAGCTTACACCGGATGCTTTCAAAGAGAGGCAATCCGAGCATGGACAATTTAGCCATCATCCTCGGTGCCCTCCGCAAGAAGTTGAGGGTAGCCCTTAAGGCCCACACGGTCGACGCTGCATGAGGGATGGCACGGCCCGAGGGCAGGTCTCGCGGCTTCTACCTGGGGGGGAGGGAGGATGCGGCGGTCCCAGATAGCGATCCTGTACATCCTGTTTGAAGTAATTTGGCTGGTGTTGCTTGTTGCAACAGTAATGGCGAGCGCGCGGGGAGCGCCAACGTTCAACGATTGGATTGTCATTTCCGTCATCTTCGCGCTGATGGTGTTTGTACATCGACCACGACGGGCAATTTATACACGATCGTATTATTTTCTGAAGATACTCCTTCTCCCGCTCGTGTTTTTCGCCTTTTCTTGGTTTATGGCGCACGGGGGAAGATCTGATGCAAACTCGTGGGTCCCCTTGGGTGTCCTGATTGTCTTCGTTTTCAGCGTTCTACTACGTCGCTTACTTCCTCTAATAACAATTGGGCGAATTCCTGGGGATAAGAGGGTTTGGCGTATTTCAGTTTCCACGCTGCTAGCTCTACTGTACCTTTCACTAATCTACATTGCTTTCTGGCTTGCGAGGTGGAGACCTGGTGCTGGCTGAGATGATTATGTTCCCCGCCCTGGAGAGGGGCGCGGGCGGCGGGGAGCGAACGAGCGTCTACCGGCGCCGCGTGCCTCTGCGAGGACGCCGTGGTGTTGGTCCCCATGGGCCGGAGGGCGGATCCCCCCCATGAATGAAGACGGCAAATCCACCGAGTACCGCGAGCGCGCCCGCCGGGTGCTCCCCGGAGGCGTCAACAGCAACATCCGCTCCCTGGAGAAGCCCTATCCGCTGACCTTCACCCGGGGCCACGGGGCGATCCTGGAAGACGTGGACGGCCGGACCTACATCGATTACGTCTGCGGCATGGGGCCGGTCATCCTCGGGCACGCCGAGCCCCGGGTGACCCGGGCGATCGTGGAGACGGTGGAGCGGGGCCTCGTCTTCGCCGGGCAGCATCCGCTCGAGGCCGACGCGGCGGAGCGGATCTCCGCCGCGGTCCCGTCGGTCCAAACCGTCCGCTTCACCTCCTCAGGATCCGAAGCGGTGCACGCGGCGATCCGCATCGCGCGCGCGGCCACCGGGCGCTGGAAGGTGGCGCGGTTCGAGGGCCACTACCACGGCTGGCTGGACACGATCTACGTTGGGGAGCGGCCGGAGCCGGAAGGGCCGGCGGCGCCCGCGATCCCGGGCACGCGCGGCCAGCCCCACGCCGCGGTGCAGGATCTCATCGTGCTCCCCTGGAACGACGCGGACGCCCTGCGCGCGGCCGCGCGCCTCTACCGTGGGCAGATCGCCGCGGTCATCCTCGAGCCGATCCTCTGCAACACGGGCGTGATCCCGCCCAGACCGGGGTACGTCGAAGCGATCCGCGCCTGGTGCGACGGCGAGGGCGCCGTGCTGATCTTCGACGAGGTGATCACCGGGTTCCGCGTCGCCCTCGGCGGGGCGCAGGCGCTGCTGGGCGTCACCCCCGACCTCACGGTGTTCGGCAAGGCCATCGCGAACGGATTTCCATTGAGCGCGGTCGGAGGCCGGCGCGACCTCATGGATGCGCTCGCCGGCGGCGGGGTCCTGCACGGCGGGACATACAACGGCAACCCGCCGGCGATGGCGGCGGCCCGGGCCACCCTCGACGCCCTCTCGGCGGACGGGGGCGCGATCTACCAGAGCATCGCCGGCACCGGGCGCGCGCTCATGGACGGCCTGCGGCGGGCCGGCGCGGAGGCGGGCGTCCCGGTGCTCGTGCAGGGGTCCGGCCCGGTGTTCCACATGTGGATCTCGCCCCGCGGCGCCATCGAGGATCCGCGCACGGCGCGGACGGAGGGCGCGGCCGCGTACGCGGTGTTCATCGAATCCCTGGTCCGGCACGGGGTGCGGCCGGTGCCCGGCGGGCGCTGGTTCGTGAGCGCGGCGCACACCCCCGAGCACGTGACGCAGACCCTGCAGGCCGCGCGGGCGGCCTTCGCCGACGTCCGGGCCGCGCTCCACGCCTGAGGGCCGGCTGCGCCGGCGGGCGATCCTGAGGCGTTATCTCGGCGACGGCCGCCTCAGCATCTTCGCGTTTTCGTCAAGCATCGCCTGATAGACTTTCGTCTGGGGCGTGTTCCTGAAGTAGAAGTCTTGAAGATCGTTCGCGTACACGTTCACGCCGAAGGGAAACGTGCCGGTGTGCGACCGGACGATCTCCGCGACCGCCGCGTCGACGGAGACCCGCGCGTCCGCCCGGTGGCGCTCCACCGCCTGCTGCGCCGTCGCCCCGGCGAGAAACCCCGCCACGTAGGCCAGCCGCGCCGGCTGCGGCATGGCTTCCCAGTCGCGGCCGTCGTATCCGACCCCGTGGGGATCCTCGACGGCCGCGGTCGCCGAGGCCATCACCATCGTCACCACCAGGGCCGCGCCCAGCGCACCGGCCCCGCGCGTCATCATCGCTGCCACGGTGCTCCTCCTCTGCCGCCGCTGCCCCCGCGCGCGCCGGGTTCCCGGCGCGCGCCGCGGCCGGCTGTGTTGGCCTCCTACTTGATCGTGACGGCCGGCATGCCGGCGCCCGCGCCGACGACGAACCGGTTCCACATGCCCGAGATGCCGTGGCTGGGCACTCCGCAGAACCAGAGGTACCGGCCGGGCGGCGCGGCGATGAAATCGACGGTGTCTTTCCGCATCGGCGGAACGCCGGCGATCAGGTTCCCCGTCTCGGCCCTGGGGATCGCCGGGGGCTCGATCCCCTGCGGCGGGATCTTGCCGGTGTCCCGGATCACCTCGAAGCTGTGGGGGAGCGCCCCCGCGCCGCTGTTCACGAAGTCGATATGGACCCGCCATCCGGTGGGCACCGTGACCGTCAGGCGCCCGTTGGCGTAGCCGTTGAAGTTGAGCGTGCCGTTGGCTCCCCCCTGGGCCGCCGTCACGGTGAACGACGCCAGCTTGTGCGCCGCGTCCACGCGCATCCACGGCGGCGCGGCCGCCGACACCACCGCGGAGTGGCCTCCGGGCCCCAGCACCCCGCCGGCCAGCAGCGCCGCGCCCGCAGCCGGCCAGACAATTCTCCAGACAACTCTAGAGAAGCTCATCTCATGGCCCTCCCGCGGCACCCGCCCCGGGCGGGAGCCGGCGGCGCCGCCGCCCCCGGGAACGGCGCGGCCCGGGGTGCGCCGCCGGCAGCGCGGCGGGCGCGGACCCGGGCCGCGGACCCCGAGCGTCGAGCGTCAGTGCTTCGGCAGCCCGAACACGATCAACGCATCTCCATACGGATAACTGAGCTGGAAGTTCCCACCCGCGGCGACGGCGATGAATTCCTCGCCGTCCAATGCAAACGCCATCGGCGCCGCGTTCACCCCCGCCCCGGCCTGGAACTGCCAGAGCTGATCTCCGGTCTTGGCGTCGAAGGCGTCGAAGTTCCCGTTCCCTTCGCCGGTGAACACGAGCCCGCCCGCGGTGACGAACGACCCGCCCATCATCGGCTGGTCCATCTTCTTCTGCCAGGTCACCTTCCCGGTGTTGGTGTCGATCGCGGTAAACGTGCCGAACTGCTTTTCCGACGCGATGCTGGTGAACGCGCTCCCCAGCCACAGCTTGGCCTTCTGGTACGGGACGGAATGGACCGCGTACGTCATCGGCTGCTCCAGTGCGGCGACGTACACGTTCTGCGTCTGCGGGCTGTAGGAGGACGGCGACCACTCCGTGCCGCCGTTCGCGCCGGGCAGCATCCGGACCCCCTCGGCGGTCGGCTGGGCGAAGAGGTTTTCGTGGCGGACGAACTCCTCGCTGCGCAGGATCCGCTCTCCGGTCTGCCGGTTGAGGATGTAGAACCACCCCGTCTTGCCGGCGGCGCCCACCGCGTGGACGGTCTTGCCGCCGACGGTCACGTCGAACAGCAGCGGCGGGCTCGTCTGGTCGAGATCCCAGACGTCGTGGGGAACCTCCTGGTAGTACCAGGCCAGCTTCCCGTTGGCCGCGTTGACGGCCACGATCGATTCGGTGTAGAGATTGTCGCCCGGCCGGATCCCTCCGTCCAGATCGGGGGACGGGTTCCCCACCCCGAAGTAGATCATGTTCAGGTCCGGATCGGCCGCCGGGGTCACCCAGGTCGAGCCCCCGCCGCGCTTCCAGGCGTCCTGGTACTGGGGCCAGGCCGCCTTTTCCTTGGCGATATCCCGGTGCAGCGGGTCACCTTCCGGGGTCGTCGTCGCCCACTTGCCCTCCCATCCCGTGTCCGGGATCAGGTAGAAGCGCCACAACACCGCTCCGGTCTTCGCATCGTGCGCCTGGAGATATCCGCGGACGCCGTACTCGGCGCCCGAGGTGCCCACGATCACGATGTTCTTGTAGACGAGCGGCGCAATCGTCATCGCGTAGCCCAGCGTCGGATCGGCGACCTGCTTCGCCCACGCGACCTTTCCGGTCGCCGCATCGAGGGCGACCAGCTGCGCGTCGAGCGTGGCCATGTACACCATGCCGTAGCCGAGCCCCACGCCCCGGTTCACCGGGCCGCAGCAGAAGATCTCCGTCCCCGCCAGCTTGTGATCGTACCGCCAGAGCTGCTTCCCCGTCCGGGCGTTGAGCGCGAACAGGTGGTTGTACGCCGTCGTGATGTACATGACGCCGTTGGAGACGACCGGCGTGGTCTCGAACGACGCGACGATGCCCGTCTGGAAGATCCAGCGGGGGACGAGCTGCGACACGTTGGACGTGTTGATCTGATCGAGCGCGGAGTACCGGTCGTTGGTGTAGTCGTGGCCGTACATCAGCCACTCGTCCGCGTTGCCCGCGGCGGCGAGGAGCGCCGGTCCGTCAGGCATCATCCCCTGGGCCAGCACCGCTGCGGGACGCGGTCCCCCGGGAGAGGCGAGCAGGAGCGAGACCCCAAGCACCAATGCGCAGGCCAACGCTGCCGTCCGTCGTTTCATCACGCCCTCCTTATCGACATCATCGACATCGACGTGCTTGAACTTGACCTTGGAAACGGGTACGGCACCAGCCGGGCTCAGTCCTGACACGGGTGGAAGCAACATCACGCGCTATCGGGCAACCCTGGACGGAGGATATCTTTCTGTCGAGCCCGGCCGTCTCCCTTCTGGACGGATCAACTCGCCGGTCGACGGCGAACACAAGTTTGCAGGAGGAGAACGCCGCCGGAGCAAAATAGTGAGTGGACGTTGCCCGCGGAGGAGGTGACCTGGGGATGTGGATCAAGCCCTGGTTCGAGGAAGTATCGCTCTGCGCTGAAGTCACCGCGTACGTCTATACGAAGTAACTGAAGTTCGCCCGGGGGCCGGTTCCGCGGATGAGAACCGGCCCCAGTTTCTCCCTTCCCTCGGTTCAGCGATGCGCGTACGGTTGCTGGGCACTGCCGCCGGCGGCGGCGTCCCCCAATGGAACTGCCGGTGCGCGAATTGCCTGGCCGCCCGGCGCAGCCTGATCCCACCGCTCGCCCAGTGCTCCCTCGCATTTTCGCCGGCGGGGGAGGAATGGTACCTGGTCAACGCCACGCCCGATGTGACGCAGCAGCTCGCGCGATGGGAGGAGCTGCATCCTCAGTCGGGGATCCGCTCGACCCCCATCCGCGGCGTGATCCTGACCGACGGAGAGCTCGACCACACGCTGGGGCTGCTGCACCTGCGCGAGGCCACGGGGTGGACGCTGTATGCGACCTCCCCGGTCGTGAGGATGCTGGACGACCATCTGCGCCTGCTGCCGGCCCTGCGGCGGTATGCTGAGATCCGCGTGCACGAGCTCTCCCTGGACGCGCCGCTGCTGCTCAGCGAAGGGGCCTCGCGGGTGGAAGTGCGTCTGGTGGAGACCGGCCGGCACCTGCCGCGCTATCTCGGCAGGCCCGCCGGCGCCGCCGCGGGCGTCGGCGTGGGCCTCATCCTGACGGACCTGTCCTCCGGCAGGCGGGTGGCGCACGCGCCGTGCGTCGCCGAGCTGTCGGACACCCTGCGCGACCATCTGCGGGGGGCCGAGGTCATCTTCTTCGACGGCACCTTCTGGAGCGAGGACGAGCTGCGCCGCCTCGGGATCGGCGCGGAGGGGGCGGCGGCGATGGGCCACATTCCGGTGGGCGGCGAGGCAGGCTCGGCGCTCTGGTTGTCGAAACTCTCCGCGCGCACCAAGCTGTACGTCCACCTCAACAACACCAACGTGCTGCTCGACCCGGCGTCGGCGGCGCGGGCGTGGATTCGCACCCTCGGTCTGGAGGTGGCCACCGACGGATGGGCGGCGACGCTGTGACGGACCCGTGGCCCGCGGATGTCCTCGAGCAGCGCATCCGCGACCTGCTCGCCGAGCGCTATCACGACCGGCATCCGTTCAACCGGCGGATGCACGAGGGCACGCTCTCCCCCGAGCAGTTGCGCGGGTGGGCCGCCAACCGCTTCTACTATCAGCAGGTCATTCCCGTCAAAGACGCCGTCCTGCTCTCCAAGCTCCCGTGGGAGTACCGGCGGGAGTGGATCCGGCGGATCATCGATCACGACGGGACCCGTCCAGGAGAAGGCGGACTCGAGGCCTGGCTGCGGCTGGGCGAGGCTCTGGGCCTCAGGCGCGCCGACCTGCTGGAGCATCGGTTCCTGGTGCCCGGCGCCCGATTTGCCTGCGACGCCTACGTCACCTTCGTCCGCGATCATTCCTGGGTCGAAGGCATGGCCTCCTCGCTGACGGAGCTCTCCGCGCCCTCCATCATGGCGGTGCGGATCTCCGCGTTCGAGGAGCACTACCCGTGGGTCGAGCCCGAGGGGCTGGAGTATTTCCGGTCACGCGTGACTCAGGGGTCCAGAGACGCCGCCTACGCCCTGCCCATCGTGCTCGAGCACGCCGGCACGCGCGAGGCGCAGCAGGCCGTCCTCCGGGCCGTCGCCGCCAAGTGCGACATCCTGGGGGCCTTCCTGGATGCCGTGGCGGGGACGTTTCCCGCCTGACCGCACACGAGGGACCGGGGTGGCGCCGATGACCGATGCCGGGGTCGATGCGGGGCTCATGGAGGGAGGCCGACCGAGGCTGCTCCCCAAAGCCCGGCTGCGCTTTGATCAGGTCCGGGGGCGCCACGTCCTCCTGCTGCCGGAACGCGCGGTCATCCTGAGCGAGACGGCGGCCGAGATCCTCCGGCTCTGCGACGGCGGGCGGACGGGCGCGGAGCTCGTTCAGACGCTCGAGCGCAAGTACCCCGGCGCCGAGCTCGGGGGCGATGTCGCGGAGTTTCTCGGCGAGGCCGTCAAGAAGAGGTGGGTCGAGTGGGTCCTCCCTCCCTAGATCCGCCGGCCTCGCTGCTCGCCGAGATCACCCACCGCTGTCCGATCCACTGCCTGTACTGCTCCAATCCCCTGGAGCTGACCCGGCGCGCCGATGAGCTGCCGACCGAGGTCTGGCTGAGGGTCCTGGCCGAGGCGGCCGACCTCGGGGTGCTGCAGGTGCATCTGTCGGGGGGCGAGCCGCTGGCGCGCGCCGATCTGGCGGCCCTCGTGGAACGCGCCACGGCGCTGGAGCTTTACACGAACCTCATCACCAGCGGCGTCGGCCTCACCCGCGCCCGGGCGCAGGCGCTCAGGGACGCGGGCCTGGGAGCGGTCCAGTTGAGCATCCAGGCGGCCGGCCCCGAGCTCAGCCGGGTGATCGCCGGCGGGGAGTTCTGGCAGCGCAAGATGGACGCGGCCCGGCACGTCCGGGATGCCGGACTGCCGCTCGGGATGAACGTCGTGCTGCACCGCTACAACCTTCACCAGGTCACCGGGCTGCTCGAGCTGGCGGCGTCGCTCGGTGCGGAGCGGGTCGAACTGGCGAACGCCCAGTATTATGGATGGGCGCTGCGCAACCGGGACCATCTGCTGCCCGCCCGAGAGATGGTCGAGGCGGCCGAGCGCGAGGTCGCCCGGTTTCGGGAGCGGGCGGGCGACACGATGGAGATCCTCTGGGTCATTCCCGACTACCACGCCGAGTTTCCCAAGCCGTGCATGAACGGATGGGCGCGGATGTTCCTCACCGTGGCCCCCGACGGGACGGCCCTGCCGTGCCCGGCGGCGTCCGTGATCCCGGGGCTGGATCCCCCGTCGGTGCGGCAGCATTCGACGCGCTGGATCTGGTTCGAGTCGCCGGCGTTCAACCGCTTCCGCGGGTTCGAGTGGATGTCGGATCCCTGCCGGAGCTGCCCCAGGCGCTTCGAGGACTTTGGGGGCTGCCGGTGCCAGGCGTATTTGCTGGCCGGGGACCCCGCGGTCACCGATCCCGTCTGCACGTACTCGCCCCACCGCCACCTGGTCACCGAGGCCCTCGGCCGCGGGGGCGGGGATCCCGGCGCGCCCGTGTACCGAATGCCAATCAAAACAAGGGGAGGCGAGTGATGCGAACGACGGTGTCTCTGGTTCTGGTATCTGCCCTGTGGATCTGCGCCTTCGTTGTGCAGCCGGGCCTGGCCCGCGATCTGCCGCTCGCGCTCGTCGCGCTGACCTCGCCGGTCCGCCCCGGCGAGAACGCCAGTGTGACCGTGCAGACGGACCCGCGCACGCAGTGCATGCTGCTCGTGCATTACAAGACCCGAGCCGCGGAAGCCAACCTGGCGCTCCCGAAGCGGGCAGACAAAGCGGGGCGGGTGAGCTGGACCTGGCGCATCGCTCCCAACGCGGTCCCGGGCGCCTGGCCGGTCATCGTGCACTGCCACGACGAATTCAAGGGGAGCGTGGAGCAGCGGCGGCTGGAACTGCCGTTCAGGGTGGGATAGCCGACCGCGCTGCTGACGACCGCTTCACTTCACACGGCGCATCTGCGACATGGCGGTCACGGCCGCCAGCCCCGCCGCCGCGGGGACGGTGACGACCAGCAGTAGATCCAGCCAGGGCGGCAGCTGCTGGAAGTCCAGGAGCGCCCCCCGCAGCAGGTCGACCAGATAGGTCACGGGGTTGGCGTACATCAAGGCCCGCAGCCACCAGGGCAGGTCCACGAGGAACCCTCCCAGCCCGACGATGCCGCGGATGGGGAACACGGCCCCCGACAGGAAGTACAGGGGAAGGACGATGCCGTTCGAAATGCTTCCGAATCCCTCGAAGGTGGCCATGCGCGAGGCGATGACGGCGCCGATGGACACCAGCAGGATGCCCATCGCAAACATCACCGCCCAGGCGTGCAGCACGCGCGCCACCGAGAGGTCCACGCCGGCCAGAGGGGCACACAGGAGCGCGATGGTCCCCTGCGCCACCGCCACCGTGCTCCCGCCCAACACCTTCCCGAGGGCGACCGAGAGCATCGGAGCCGGGGAGACGAGGATCTCCCGCATCAGCCCGACCTCGCGATCCCAGACCAGCGAGATCGCCGACTGCATGGACGCGAAGAGGATATTGAGGGTGACCACGCCGGGGAGGATGTATTGGGTGTACGTGTAGCCTTCGATGTTCGTGTACGACGAGCCGATCCCGTAGCCGAGGATGACCAGCCACAAGACCGTCCGGGAGACGCCCCCGAACCACTGGGTGCGGTCCCGGCGATACCGCAGCAGTTCCCGGCGCCACAACGCCAGGACGACCCGCGCGTCGAAGAAGCGGGCCGGGGAATACCGCAGGGCCGGGAGCGCCGCCCCGTGGATCACCGGGTCAGTTCCCCCCCGCGGCGGGCAAACCCCAGTAAGTGGTCCCTCGCGGTGGCCTCCTCGTCCCGCAGGCCGCGTCCGGTCAACTCCAGGAACACCTCCTCCAGGGTGGCATCGGACCGCTGGGTGACGAGCACCTTCACTTCCGCCGGCGACCCCACGGCCAGCAGGCTTCCGTGATCGATGATCGCCACCCGGTCGCAGCCCTCCGCCTCCGCCATGTTCTGGGTCGACAGGAACACCGTCACCCCGCCCTCCCGCAGGCGCGTTACCTGATCCCAGAGCCGGCGGCGCCCCTGGGGGTCCAGGCCCGCCGTCGGCTCGTCTAAGAATAATACGGGCGGACGGTGCAGGAGGGCCCGGGCCAGTTCCAGCCTCCGCTTCATGCCCCCGGAAAAGGTGCGGACCGGTCGATCGGCATCGCCCGCGAGCTCCGCCCACGCGAGCGCCTCGCGCACCCGTGACGGCAGCCAGTGGGGGTGAATGCGGTAGAGCACGGCATGCAATTCCAGGTTTTGCCGGGCGGTGAGCCGATCATCCAGCGCCGGTTCCTGAAAGACGACGCCGATGCGGTCGCGCACCTGCGGCGCCTCCCGCACGACATCGCAGCCGGCCACCCGCGCGGTGCCCGCCGTCGGGAACAGCGTCGTGGTCAGCATACGGTGCAGGGTCGTCTTCCCGGCCCCGTTGGGGCCCAAGAGTCCGAACAGCTCGCCGGACCCCACGCGCAGGGACATCTCGTTGACGGCCGCCACGCCCACAAACCGGCGCGTCAGCCCGACACACTCGACGGCCGGTGTGAGACCGCTAATGACCCACCACCACGCTGTGGGCGCCCCGGCCGGCCGGGATGGTGGCGATGACGCGCAGTGTGGCGGCGTCGACGACCGACACGTCATCCGACCGTCCGTTGGCCGTATAGATCTTTTTGCCGTCGGGAGCCACCACCACTCCCCACGGCCGCCGCCCCATCTTCTGGGTGACGGTGGCGATGATCGCCCCGCGCGACGCGTCGATGACGAACAGGCAGTTGCAGCGGCCTCCTACGACGTAGACGCGCGTGCTGTCGGGGGCGACGGCCACGCCGACCGGCTTGCTGTCGCGGCCCAACTCGATCGTCTGGATCACCTCGTGCCGGGCCGGGTCGATGACGGAAAGGGTCCCCGCCGTCTCCGCGGAAGCATAGGCGCGGGCGCCGTTGGGGGCGAACACGACGACCCGCGGACGCTCGCCGACGAGCAGGTTCTTGATCGGCCGTCGGGTCGCGGTGTCGATCACCGTGACGGTGTTGCTGGTCTCGGCCGTCACGTACACCCACCGGCCGTCCGGGCTCACGCCCACCCCTTCGGGCTCGATCCCCACCGGGATCGCGGCGATGACCTTCCCGGTCCCGAGGTCGAACACCGTGGCCGTCACGTTGTCCTCGTTGGAGCAATAGAGAGATCTGCCGTCGGGCGTGACCGCCAGCCGTTCGGGGTCCGATCCGCAGGGGTATTTGGCCCGGACCTTCCCCGTGCCGGCGTCGACCACCCAGATGAACTTGTACGGCGATTCCCGGCGGTTGGGCCACGGATCGGTGACCGCAACATACACGGTCGAACCGTCCGGGCTGAGCGCCATCCCCCTCGGGCGCGCGGTCCCGGCCGGCCCGATCGGAATGGTGCCGGCCACCCGCCCGCCGGCGGCGTCGATCACCGTCAGGCTGCCCCCGAACTCATTGCTCACGTAGAGCCGGGGACCGGATGCGCCCGCGGCGGGGCCGGCCGAGATCGGCATCGACGCCACGAGGACCGCCGCGGCGGCCGCGCTGAACCGGGCCCCGCGTCTTGAGCGCGCCAACCCCCGCCGCTGCATACCTGTCCCCATGGTGCCGGCCCGCCCCACCGGACGAGGCCCGCCTACGTGATGGAGAAGCGGCACGTGCTCTCCGGGGCGAGATCGCCCAGCTGATCCAGGACCTGCCGGGGATCGCGTCCGGGCGCGTTGACGTTGGGGATGCCGCCCACCGGCTCCGCGGCCCCCAGGAGATCGCCCGAGTCTCGCTGCAGCCTCACCATCTCGAGCGGCTGGCGCAGTTGGTGATCCCAGCGCCGGAAGGTCAACACGATGCCCTTGTGCCCATCCAGCGCCGCGCGGTCGCTCTCCAGATAGCGCACCACCTGGGCTGGATCCGTCGTGTGGGCGCGCAGCGCGACCTCCCCGAGGATCTTGATCGCGCACCAGGCGGCCCAGGCCGGTCCGTCCAGCGGATGCTTCCAGCGCGCGGCGAACCGGGAGTTCAGCTCCAGGGCGCCGGCAAACCTGACGGCGGGATCCCACAGCACGGCCCGGATGCTCCCGCCGGCCGACCTCGGCGCCGCGGCGAGGAGGGCGGCGAGGAACACTCGGGTCTGGGTCAGCGGCTCGGGGAAGCAGGAGACTTCGAACCGCAATCCGGCGGTTTCGTACTGCTTCATGAACGACAGCTGCGCGTCGGGCCCGAGCAGCAGAAAGACGAGATCCGGACGCGCCTGTTCGATGGCGCGCAGGATGTCCCGGACTTGACCGGTGGCGGCATCCATCACGGCGTCTCCGACGATCCGGCCGCCCCAGTGCCGCCGCTCGAGCGCCGCGTGCGCGCGCAGGCGCCGCGCCTGCCAGATCGGCGAGCCGGCGGCCACCAGGAACCACCGGCGGGTCGGCGCGCGCCGGATGATCCGGACCCCCTGCGGCGCATCCTCATCCACCAGGAACGCGAGGCCCCGCGTGAACCAGTCCGCCAGCGCGTCCAGGTACATCGCATCGCTGGCCTCGACGTGAAATGTGTAGCGGCCGCACGATGCTCCCCGCAGCGCGTCGCCGGTCGCGCCGACGTTGACGAAAACCACCCGCTGCCGCTCGGCGAACTCGGAGAGGGCCAGGGCCGTCTCGGCGCCGTAGCCTCCGGCGATGGCAAACACCCCCTCGACGGCCACCAGGCGCCCGGCCGCCCGGACCGCCGCGGCGGGCGACGTGGCGGTCGCCACGCTCACGTCAAACTCCCGTCCCACCAGTTGCGCGGTCGTCCCCATCTCCTCCGCGCCGGCGCGGGCCCCCAGCAGGCCCGCGTAGCCCGCGACCTCCAACCCCGCGGGCGAACGGGGCAGGCTCTGCGCGCTTCCGACGTGAGCAATGAAGCCGACCCGCGGCGCCGCCGGGGAGGCGGCGGCCGCGGGCCGCCGCCAGACCGCATCCCAGAGCGCGGCGCCGGAGAGCACGGCGGAATCCCTCAAGAACGCGCGGCGGGTGCGCGTCACGGAAGGGTCCCCCGCGCCGCGCCCGGCGCCGGCATGCAGATCCGCATGAGGGCAGTATTCGTGATCGGCTCGTGACACTCTTCGCGCACGCTCTACCCAGCCGCCCGTCCGGGACCCCCCGACCCGGGCGCTGACCTGCCCGCGCCGCCGGAGGCTCTGCTATAGTTGAGGTGTGGCGTCGGCACGATCGGGCACCCTCTATCTCGTGGCCACACCCATCGGCAACCTGGAGGACATCACGCTGCGCGCGCTGCGCGTCCTCCGGGAAGTGGCCCTCATTGCGGCCGAAGACACCCGGCGGACCCGCAAGCTCCTGGCGCACCACGGGATCCCCGCCCGGGTGTTGAGCGTCCACGAGCACAACGAGCTCGCCCGAGCCCCCGAGCTGATCGCCCGCCTGCTGGCCGGTGAGTCCATCGCCCTGGTCTCGGACGCGGGCACCCCGGGGCTGAGCGACCCCGGCGTCGAGCTGGTGCGGCAGGCCGTGGACGGCGGCATTCCGGTCATCGCGCTCCCCGGCCCCAGCGCGTTCGTGACGGCGCTGGTGGCCTCCGGGCTCCCCACCGAGCCGGTCACGTTTCTCGGCTTTCTCCCGCCGGCCCCGGGCGAGCGCCGGCGGACGCTCGACGCCTACCGCGCGGTCGCCCACACGCTCGTCATCTACGAAGCGCCCCACCGCCTGCTCAAGACCCTGCAGGCGCTGCTGGCCGCGTGGGGCGACCGGAAGATCGCGGTCGCGCGCGAGCTGACCAAGATCCACGAGGAGCTGTTCCGGGGCACGATCGCGGAGGCGGTCGGCCACTTCACCAGGCAGCGGCCCCTGGGGGAGTTCACCCTGGTGGTGGCGGGCGCCGGGACGGCGCGGGGGGCCGCCGCGGGCGGGGAACCGGTGGCCGCCGGCGGGCGCGTCGGTGCCGGAGCGGCCGCCGGGGACGAGCGGGCGGCCGCCGCGCCACCGGACGCTCAGGCGGAGGAAGCGGCGCGGTCGCTCCTCAGCGACGCCCTCACGGAGGGCGTCGCTCCCTTCGAGGCGGTGCGGCGCGCGGCCCAGGCGACCGGGCTCAGGCGCAACGCGGTGTACCGGATCTGGCTGTCGCTCAAGCAGGGGGCGGCGCGGTGACCCGCGAGCCTCTGGCCGGCATCGTCGTCCCCATCCCCACGCTGTTCGACCAGCGCGGCCGCGTCGACGACGAGGCGAACGCGCGCCACATCGACTGGCTGATCGCCGCCGGCGTGCACGGGATCTTCGCGCTGGGGACGACCGGGGAGTTCACGTCGCTCTCGCCCGAGGAACGCCGCGCGTTCGCGGCGCTCGCCGTCCGCGCGGCCCGGGGCCGGGTTCCCGTGCTGATCGGGTGCGGCAGCCCCTGGACCGACGAAGCGATCGCCTACGCGCGTCACGCCCAGGAGGCGGGCGCCGGCGGGGTCGTCGCGGTCCTGCCCTATTACTGGCTGCCGTCCGAGCGCTCGATCTACGAGCACTACCGGCTCCTGGCGGAGGGGGTGGCGCTCCCCGTCTACATCTATAACTTCCCGGCGCTCACCGGCCGCAGCATCGCGCCGCGGACCGTCGCCGCCCTGGCCGCCGCGCACCCGAACATCGCGGGCCTCAAGGACACCGTCGACAGCGCCGCCCACATCCAGGAAACGATCGCGCTGGTCAAGCCCGACCGTCCGGAGTTCTCGGTGCTGGCCGGCATGGACTACCATCTGCTCAACACCCTGCTCTCGGGGGGCGACGGGGGCGTCCCGGGGACCGCGAACTTCGCCCCGGAGCCGTTCGTGCGCCTGTACGCCGACGCGCGCGCGGGGCGGCTGGAGGCGGCGGCCGAGCGCCACCGCACCCTGGCCCCTTTCGCCCGGCTGTTTTCGGTCGACGCGGCCCCGTTCGTGGTCGTCAAGGAAGCAATGGCCGCGGCCGGGCTGATCCGCCACGTGACGACCCGGCCGCCGGCCCTCCCCTTCACGGAGGACGAACGCCGGTGGATGCGGGCCCAGCTCGCCGCCGTCGGGATCGCGCGGTGACCGACACCCGGCCCGCCGCGGCGGCCGCCGACCTCGGGATCGGGCTGCTCGGGTGCGGGACCGTGGGCAGCGCCGTGGTCCGCCTGCTGCAGACCAACGGGGAGGACATCCGCCGGCGGACCGGCATCGGCCTGCGCCTCGCGCGCGTCGCCGCCGCGCATCCGGCGAAGCCCCGGGAGGTGCGCCTCGAGGCCGGGATGCTCACCCCGGATGCGGCGGCGGTGGTCGCCGACGATCGGGTGGACGTGGTCGTGGAGGTGATGGGCGGGATCGAGCCGGCCCGCACCCTGCTCCTGGACGCGATCCGGCGGGGCAAGAGCATCGTCACCGCCAACAAGCAGCTCCTGGCGCAGCACGGCCCGGACCTGTTCGCCGAGGCCAAACGGGCCGGAGTGGACCTGCGGCTCGAAGCCAGCGTCGGCGGGGGGCTGCCGGTGATCCAGCCGCTGCGGGAATCGCTGGCCGCGAACCGGATCCAGGAGGTCGTCGGCATCCTCAACGGCACGACGAACTACATCCTCACGAAGATGGCCGAGGAGCGGTGGGAGTTCGCCCGCGCGCTCGCGGAGGCGCAGCGGCGGGGCTTCGCCGAGGCCGACCCGGCGGCCGACGTCGAGGGGCACGATGCCGCCGCCAAGCTCGCCATCCTGGCGACGATCACCTTCGGGACGCCCGTGCGGGCCGGCGATGTCTACCGCGAGGGGATCGGGCGGATCTCCGCCCAGGACATCCAGTTCGCCGAGGAGCTCGGCTACGTGGTGAAGCTCCTGGCGATCACCCGGGAGTCGGACGGGCGGGTCGAGGCGCGCGTGCACCCGGCGTTCCTCGCCCGCGCGCATCCGCTCGCGGCGATCGGCAACGAGCTCAACGCCGTCTTCGTCCGCGGCGACGCGGTCGGCGAGGTCATGTTCGTCGGGCGCGGCGCGGGCGGCGCTCCGACGGCGAGCGCGGTCGTGGCCGATCTGATCGACATCGCGTGGAACCGGCGCGCCGGCGCGCACGGCCGGGTCGGCTTCGGCGCGATGTCCGCGCGAGCGCTCCGCCCCATGGAGGAGACCGCCTCGCCGTTCTACCTCCTCATGCAGGTCGCCGACCGCCCGGGGGTGTTCGCCCGGATCGCCGCGATCTTCGGCGAGGAAAACGTGAGCATCGCCTCCGTCGTGCAGAAGAGCCGCGGCGAGACCGCGGACATCGTGATGGTCACCCACACCACCAACGAGAAACAGATGCGGCGGGTCTTGAGCCGGTTGGAGGGGCTCGACGTCGTCCGGGCGGTGCGCAACGTCATCCGGGTGGTCGATGGCGACGCGTGACGCGCCGCCGCCCCGCGCCTGGCGGGGGGTGATCGAGGAATTCCGCGCCTACCTGCCGGTCACCCCGCGCACGCCGCTGGTGACCCTCCTCGAGGGCGCCACCCCGCTGCTGCGCGCCTCGCGCCTCGGACGCCACCTCCCCGGCATCGAAGTGTACCTGAAATGCGAGGGCCAGAACCCCACCGGCTCGTTCAAGGATCGCGGCATGACCCTGGCGATGTCCAAAGCGCTGGAAGAGGGAAGCCGCGCGGTCCTCTGCGCCAGCACCGGCAACACGGCGGCCGCCGCCGCGGCCTACGCCTCGCGGGCCGGCCTGCCGTGCTTCGTCGTCGTTCCCGCCGGGGGCGTCGCGGTCGGCAAGCTCGTGCAGGCGATGGCCCAGGGCGCGCGCGTCGTCCCGGTCGAAGGCTCATTTGACGAAGCGCTGCGCATCGTCCGCGAGTCGGCCCCGAGATTCCGGCTCACCCTCGTCAACTCGGTGAACCCGTACCGGATCGAAGGGCAGAAAACCGGCGCGTTCGAGATCTGCGATGCGCTGGGCCGCGCGCCGGACGTGCTGGCCATCCCGGTCGGCAACGCCGGGAACATCACGGCCTACTGGCGCGGTTTCGTCCAGTATCATCGGGACGGCCGGAGCGCGGCGCTGCCGAAGATGTGGGGCTTCCAGGCCGCGGGCGCGGCCCCCCTGGTGCTCGGCCATCCGGTCGAACGGCCGGAGACCGTGGCGTCGGCGATCCGCATCGGCCGGCCGGCCTCGTGGGACGGCGCCGTGGCCGCGGCGCGGGACTCCGGAGGCGGGTTCGAGGCCGTCACGGACGAGGAGCTCCTGGCGGCGCGGCGCCTGCTGGCCGTCGAGGAGGGCGTGTTCGTCGAGCCGTCGTCGGCGGCGCCGGTGGCGGGCCTCCTCAAGCGGGCGCGCGAAGGGCGGCTGCCGGGCGGGATCGTCGCGGCGTGCGTGCTGACCGGCCACGGGCTCAAAGATCCCGAATCGGTGCTGCGCACCGAGCGCCGGCCCGAGGCCGTCCCGGCGACGCCGGAGGCGCTGGAGCGGGTCGTGGACGAGGTGCTGGCGGTCCGATGATCCGGGTGCGGGTGCCGGCCACCTCGGCCAACCTGGGACCCGGGTTCGACGCGCTCGGGCTGGCGCTGCGTCTGTACAACACGCTGACCCTCGAGCCGGCCGACCACCCCGCGATCGAGATCGAGGGCGAGGGGACGGGCACGCTGCCGCGCGACACCGCGCACCTCGCCTATCAGGCGGCCCTGGCGGTCGCGGCGCGCGCGGAAGGCGGCGGCGCGGCGGGCGCCCGGGCCTTTCGCCTCCGCCAGCAGAACCAGATCCCGCTCTCGAGCGGCCTGGGCAGCAGCGCGGCGGCGATCGTCGGCGGGGCGGTGGCCGCGAACGCGCTCCTGGGCGCCCCGCTCGGCCGGCAGGCCCTGCTCGACCTGGCCGCGGAGATGGAAGGCCACCCCGACAACGTCGCGCCCGCGCTGTTCGGCGGGCTCGTCGTGTGCGCCCGGACCCCCGCCGGGGTCCGCTGGATCCGCCTCGCGCCGCCGCCGCTCAACGTCGTGCTCGCCGTGCCGGACTACCACGTGTCCACGGACGAGGCCCGGCGCCGCCTGCCGGCGCGCGTCCCCTTCCCCGACGCCGTCTTCAACGTCTCCCGCGCCGCCCTGCTCGTGGCCGCGCTCACGGGAGGCCGGCCGGACCTCCTCGACGAGGCGACGCAGGACCGGCTGCACCAGCCCTACCGCGAGACGCTCGTGCCCGGACTGATGGAGGTGTTCGCGGCCGCCAGACGCGCCGGCGCCTACGGGGTCGCGCTCAGCGGGTCCGGCCCCACGGTCCTCGCGTTTGGCGACGCGCCCGAGATCGGCCCGGCGATGGCGCAGGCGTTCCGGGCCGCCGGGGCGGCGTGCCGGATCCTGCACGCGGAGTTCGACACGGACGGCGCCGTCGTGGAGCCCCCCGCGTGAGCCTGATCGTCCAGAAGTTCGGCGGCACCTCCGTCGCGGGGCCCGACCGCATCAAGCACGTCGCGAAGCGGATCGTGGCCACGCGCCGGGCCGGCCACCAGGTCGTCGTGGTCGTCTCGGCGCCCGGCGACATGACGGACGAGCTCATCGGGATGGCCAGGCAGATCGCCGACCCCGTGCCGGCGCGCGAACTGGACGTGCTGCTGTCGACCGGCGAGCAGGTCTCGATCGCCCTGCTGGCGATGGCGATCCTGGCGGAGGGGGCCGAGGCGATCTCGCTCACCGGGGCGCAGGCCCAGATCAAGACCGAGCACGTCCACACCCGCGCCCGCATCGTCGCGGTCAACCGGTCGCGGATCGACCGCGAGCTGGCCGCCGGCCGGATCGTCATCGTCGCCGGATTCCAGGGAATCACCGACGACGAAGAGATCACCACGCTCGGCCGCGGCGGATCGGACACCACGGCGGTGGCGCTCGCGTCGGCGCTCGGCGCGGACCTCTGCCAGATCTACACGGACGTCGAAGGGGTCTTCTCGGCGGACCCCCGCCTCGTCCCGGAGGCCCGCCGGCTCCAGGAGATCTCCTACGACGAATTGCTCGAGATGGCCAGTTCGGGCGCGCTGGTCGTGCAGACCCGCGCGGCGGAGATGGCGATGCAGCACCGGGTGCGCCTCGAGGTGCGCAGCAGCTTCGTGGACCGGGAGGGAACGGTGGTGACGGACAGCGCGTTCGAGCGGCAGAAACTGGTCACCGGGGTCACGCACGACACGAACGTGGCGAAGATCACGGTCACGGGAGTGGGGGATCGCCCCGGGACCGCCCACACCCTGTTCCGGGCCGTGGCCGGCCGGCAGGTGAACGTCAACCTGATCATCCAGAGCGTGCCGCGCACGGAGCGGGCCGACATTTCCTTCACGGTGGCCAAGGCCGACATGCTGGCCGCGGTCGAGGCGGCGCGCAGCGTGGCGGCGGCGATCGGGGCCGAGGAGATCCTGGCCGACGATCAGGTGGCGATGGTGAGCATCGTCGGCGCGGGGATGATCAGCAACCCCGGGGTCGCGGCGCGGATGTTCGGGGCGCTGGCCGCCCAGAAGATCAACATCCAGCTGATCGCCACCTCCGAGATCAAGGTCTCCTGCGTCATCCCGGCCGGGGACGTCACCGCCGCCGTCCGCGCGCTGCACAAGGAGTTCGTGTTGGACCGGACGTGAGCCCGCCGCCGGTCTACCCCTTCGCCTCCCAGGGTATCTCAGGGAGGAACGACGATGCGCGTCGCGCGGGAGGCATGACCGCCATGAGGATGCTGCTCTGTGCGCTGGCCCTGCTCGTGGCGGTCCCGGTGGTCCCGGCGGCCGCCGACCCGGGAGACGTCGAATACCAGTTCCTCTGGAGCGAGGGGGCCTATCTTCACCGGGTCGCCCTCAACGGCATGACCGTGGCCGGCGACACCGCGATCTCCATCAGCCTTCCCATCTACGTCACGAAATATCTCCGGGACGGCGCCAACGAGCTGGAGGTCGAGTACACGAGCGATACCAGAGTCGGGCTGTCCGTGACCCTCGAAACGCGGGCAAAGGGGCCGCGCAAAGACCAGATCGTCCGATTCTCCAGCCCCCAAGGGGAGACGAACGGCGTCCGGCTCACGAAGAAGATCCCCTTCACGATCCAGCTGCGCCGGCAGGCCCCGCTCCACCTCTCCGGCGCCGACCGCGGGACGATCGAAGCCCTGCTGCAGACCTATTACAATACGCTGGCCCGCAAGGACGGGCCGGGACTGGCGAGACTGTACGCGAAGGCCGTTCAGCAGGAAGCCGAGATCTACCCCGAAGGAATCGGGCTCTTCCAGTGGGTGCTCAGCGACTCGCTCAGGATGATCGCGAACCCCAAGTTTCGCATGAAGCCGTTCCAGGGCACCAGCCTGCAGTTCTCCGTCGACGGGCAGGTCGTCACGGTCACGAGACCGGACATGTCCCCTCTGGTGGAGAGCGCGCCCATGGGGGCCGACGGTGCGGGGGCCCAGCCCGCCTCCCGGGTGGAGGGCGCGGAGGCCGAGCCGAGCCTCAAACCGACGAGCCTGTCGTTCAAGCGGTACGACGGACAGTGGTCCCTGGCGCTGCCGTTCGGTTTCTGAGCCTGCTTCGCCCGGCGCCCCGGATACGCACGCGCCTTGACATTCCCCCCCGCGCCCCGTAGCATGATGACAACGCGACGACGGAGCGGGAGTACGCTCGACCGCCGACTCGAGTCCGCGCGATCGGACCAGCGAGCCGGGACAGGGTGCAAGCCGGCGGGGGCGGCGGGCGGAACATGGCTCCGGAGCCGCGCGCTGAACGGCGGGCCGCAAGACCGGCCGGCAGAGTAGGCGCGCCGCAGGCCTGCGTGACGGGCCGTGGGTCCGGATCATGGGTGGCGATTCGGGCCTGTTGAGGCCCGCGAGATGCGGGCGCAGGTGGGTGGTACCACGAAGGCGGCAGCCTCTCGTCCCAGGGACGGGAGGCCGTTTTGCTTTCGGCGCGGACGCCGCGAGGCCCGGCCGCGCAGCGGGGAGGGCACATGGAACCCTTTTACGTCACCACACCGATCTACTATGTCAACGACGTGCCGCACATCGGGCACGCCTATACCACGCTCGCCGCGGACACGATCGCCCGGTGGAAGCGGCTGGCCGGGGCCGACGTGTTCTTCCTCACCGGCACGGACGAGCACGGGGTGAACATCGAGCGCAAGGCGCGCGAGGACGGCGTGTCCCCCCAGGAGTGGACCGACCGCATCGCGCCACGGTGGGTGGCGCTCTGGAAGCGGCTCGGCATCTCGAACGACGACTTCATCCGGACGACGGAGCCCCGCCACATCCGCGTCGCGCAGCAGCTGTTCCAGCTGGCCTACGAGCGCGGCGCGATCGACAAAGGGACCTATGAGGGATGGTACTGTCCATCGTGCGAGGCGTTCTACACCGAAGATGAGCTGCTGGAGGGGCGGCTGTGCCCGATCCACAAGCGCCCGGTGGAGTGGACCGCCGAGGAGAACTACCTCTTCCGCCTGAGCCGGTACCAGGACTGGATCCTGCACAAGATCGAGCGCGAGCCGGAGTTCATCCAGCCGGAGAGCCAGCGGAACGAGATGCTCAGCCTGATCCGCGGCGGCCTGCGCGATCTCGCCGTCAGCCGCCTCTCGGTCAAGTGGGGGATCCCCGTCCCGTTCGATCCGGCGCAGACGATCTACGTCTGGATCGAAGCGCTGATGAACTACCTGACCGCCATCGGCTACCTGGACCATCCCGAGCGCTACCGCCGGTTCTGGCCCACCGTGCACCACCTGGTCGGCCGGGACATCAACCGATTCCACTCGGTGATCTGGCCCTGCTTCCTCGAGGCCGTGGGACTGCCGTCCCCCCGGCAGGTGTGGGCGCACGGCTTCTGGACGGTGGACGGCGAGAAGATGAGCAAGACCCGCGGCAACTTCATCGATCCGATCGCGGAGATCACGCGGCTGGCCGAAGCCAGCGGGGCGCAGTGGGACGTGGCGGCCGACGCGTTCCGGTATGCGCTCCTGCGCGAGGTCCCGTTCGGGCAGGATGGGGATTACTCGCACGCCGCGCTGGTCCACCGGTTCAACGCCGACCTCGCCAACGACTTCGGGAACCTGCTCAACCGGACCCTGCCGCTCGTCGCGCGCCACTTCGACGGGCAGATTCCCGCTCCGGGCGCGCCCGAAGGGCCGGACGGCGGCCTGCGGAAGGCCGCCGAGGAAGTGCCCGCGGCCGCAGGCGCGCGGATCGGCACGTTCGAGTTCACCCGGGGGCTGGCCGAGATCTGGCGGCTCTTGGGGGTGGCCAACAAGTATATCGATGAAGCCGCCCCCTGGTCGGCGCTCAAAGCCGGCAAACCGGCCCGCGCCGGCGCCATCCTGTATAACACGCTCGAAGCGCTCCGGATCGCGACGGTCCTGTTGACGCCGGTGCTGCCGGCGGCCACGCAGCGGGTGTGGGATCAACTGGGGATCCCGGCCCCCCTGTCCGCGCAGCGATTGCCGGACGCCTCCCGCTGGGGCGGACTGCCCGCGGGCGCACGCATCCGGCAGGGGGCTCCGCTCTTCCCACGTATTGAGACCCGCCCGGCCGCGCGGATCCCATCGACAAAGGAGGGGGCGGAATGAGCGAGATCACGATCGACGACTTCAGCAAGATCGACCTTCGGGTGGCCGAGATCCTCGAGGCGAAACGGGTGGCCGGCGCGGACAAGATCCTGGAGCTCCGGATCAAGATCGGCGACTCCACGCGCACGCTGGCCGCCGGGATCGCCCAGCACTACGCGCCCGAGACCCTGATCGGCCGCAAGATCGTGGTGGTCGCGAACCTGCAGCCGCGCCGCGTCCGCGGGGTGGAATCGCAGGGCATGCTGCTGGCCGCGAGCGACGGCGCGCGGGTCGTGCTGCTGGCGCCCGACACGGACGTGCCGAGCGGCAGCCGGGTCTCTTGAGGAGCCGCCGAACCCCAACCGCGCTCCACCCGTAGGACTGTGAGAAAGGAGGCGGTCGCTGTGCGCGCAGCCCGGATCGCGGCATTCCTGCTCGCGACGTTCTTCGCCTGTGGAGCACCGGCCGGCATCCCGCGGCCCGCCATGGCGGGGGCCAATGACATCTACGTGGGAGGCGTCTGGGTGCTCAAGATCACGCGCGACGCCTCCGGGTACACCGCGGAGCAGCGTGTGTTGGAGGTCGAGAAGCGGATCACCGAGGTGCTCAGCACTCCGGCGTTCCGGAAGAACGGGGTCGTGATCACCGCCCGCAAGAGCGGGACCTCCGCGGTGGTCGTTGCCGGGGACATGAACGTGATCACCGTGACGCCGCAGGACGCGACCGGAACGGGCAAAACCACCCTCGACCTGGCGCGTCAGGTCGCGCTCCGGTTCGCGGTGGGATTGAGCCACGCGCTGCCGGACGCGAACGTCCACGTGTTCTAGCGGCTCCGCCCTGCCCTCCTCGGTCGCCTCCGAGAGAGATCTCGGGTACGATATGTACTGCCCCGTCCGGTCGCACGTCCCACTCCGCGCGGACGCGTTGCTGGGGAGCCGGGGAGGCGGGTGCGCGGAGGGAACGCCGGCCCCAGCAAAGAATTTGGGGTCCGACACCCACGGAGGATGGCCCGGTGTTCACGGCGCTCACCGATGCTCAGGCGTGGCTGGCGGTGGTCATCCTGGTGGCCGCGCTCGTGCTCGCCGTCACCCTCTTCGCCGGCACCCGCGCCGTCAGATCCGGCCGCGCGCCGGCGGCCCAGGGGGCGATGGACGAAGCGTCGCTCCTCAGGGAACTGTCGGCGATCGACACGCGGCTCACCGCGCTCGAGGAGGGCATCGGGCGGGTGGCCGAAGCGCTTCCCCGGGTCGTGCAGGGGGTCGGCGTCGTTCGCTACAATCCATTCCCGGAGATGGGCAGCAACATGAGCTTCAGCGTCGCGTTCCTCGACGGGCGGGCCAACGGCGTGGTCGTGAGCGTGCTGACCAACCGCGAGGGATCGCGGGTCTACGGCAAAGCGGTCGAAGGCGGGACCTCCAGTTATCCGCTCTCCGAGGAGGAGCGGCAGGCCCTGGCCCTCGCGCAAGAGAACCGCGCCTAACGCCGCCTCCGGGCCGCCCACCGTGGTCTCCCCCTCCAGCGAATCCGGGTGAAGGAGCTGCGATGCGGTTCCGAGATCGGCGGGACGCGGGGGAACAGCTCGCCCGCCAGTTGGGCCCGCTGGGGCTGGGGGCGGCCACGGTGCTGGCCATTCCCCGGGGAGGCGTGGTCGTGGCCGATGCCATCGTCCGTGCCCTGGGCTGGCCGCTCGACGTGATCATTCCCCGCAAGCTCCGCGCGCCGCACAACCCGGAACTGGCCTTCGGCGCCGTGACCGGGGACGGCACCATCTACCTGGACCCGCGGCTGACCCGCACCCTCCACATCGCGGATGACTACCTCCGCGACGAGGTCGTCTTTCAGATCGCCGAGATTACCCGGCGCCGGCTCGCCTACCGCAAGACGCGGCCGGAGCCGGATCTCAGGAACCGCACGGCCGTGCTCGTCGACGACGGGCTGGCCACCGGCGCGACCGCAATCGCCGCGGTCCGGATGGTCCGCCACGCGCTCGCCCGCGAGGTCGCCGTGGCGATCCCGGTGGGCCCCCCCGAGGCCGTGCGCCGGCTGGAGGGCGAGGCGGACAAGGTCATCTCCCTCCTGCGGCCCTTGGAGTTCGTCGCGGTGGGCGAGTTCTACGAGGACTTTCAACAGACGGGCGACGAGGAAGTCGTCGCGTGTCTCGAGCGCGCCTGGAAGCGGGCGCAGGCGTCGTGACCGATCCGACGCTGCGGCGCACCCCGCTCTACCCCGCCCACGTGGCCGCGGGCGCGCGGATGGTCCCGTTCAGCGGGTGGGACATGCCCGTACAGTACACGGGCATCATCGAGGAGCACCGCGCGGTCCGCGCCCGCGCCGGCCTGTTCGACGTGTCCCACATGGGCGAGTTCGACATCGCCGGGCCGGGCGCGCTGCCCCTGATCCAGGGATTGGTCACGAACGACCTGGCCCGCCTCGCGCTCGGCCAGGCCATGTACACACCCATGTGCACGCCCGAGGGGGGCATCATCGATGACCTCCTCGTCTACCGGCTCGGAGACGACCACCTGATGCTCGTGGTCAACGCGGCCAATACGGCGGCGGACCTGGCGTGGATCCGCGATCACGCCGCGGGGAACGTCCGGGTGACCGATCGCTCCGACGGCATCGCCCTGCTGGCGCTGCAGGGCCCGCGGGCGCAGGAGATCCTCCAGCGGCTCACGCCCGCGCCCCTCGCCGACATCCGCTACTACTGGTTCCAGGACGAGGTCCCGATCGCCGGCCGCCGGGCGCTGGTCTCCCGCACCGGGTACACGGGCGAAGACGGGTTCGAGGTCTACGCGGATGCCCGGGACGCCGTCCACCTGTGGGACGCCATTTTGGCGGAGGGCCGGCGCGACGGGGTACTCCCGGCCGGCCTGGGGGCGCGCGACACGCTCCGGCTCGAAGCCGGCCTCCTCCTCCACGGGAACGATATGGACACGACGACGACCCCGCTCGAGGTTGGGCTGGGGTGGACGGTCAAGCCGGCGAAGGGCGAGTTCGTCGGCGCCCCCGCGCTCCGGCGCCAGAAGAGCGAGGGCGTGACGAGGCGGCTCGTGGGGTTCACGCTGCAGGACCGGGCCATCGCCCGCCACGGGCATCCCATTCGGGAGCACGGCGCGCCCATCGGCCGGGTCACGAGCGGGAGCTACGGCCCGACGGTGGAGAATAGCATCGGGCTCGGATTCGTTCCCTTAGCATACGCCGAGCCGGAACGGCGCCTCGAGGTGGAAATCCGCGGCCGGGGCGCGCCGGCCGTGGTGACGAAACTGCCGTTCTATAAGCGGCAGGCGGCGGGACGTCCCGGCTAGCGCCGCAGGCACGCCGCGTGACGGGAGGGGTCGTGTACCCAAAAGATCTGCGCTATTCGAAGGAACATGAGTGGGCGAAAGTCGAGGGCCGGCGCGTCCGCGTCGGCATCACGCCGTTCGCGGCCGACCGTCTCTCGGACGTCGTCTACGTCGAGCTGCCCAAGGTCGGGGCCGACGTCGCCTTCATGCAGCCGTTCGGGGTGGTGGAGTCGGTGAAGGCGGTGAGCGACCTCTACTCGCCGGTCTCCGGCAAGGTCTCGGAGGTCAACGAGGCCCTGCGCGATCGGCCCGAGATTATCAACACCGACCCGTACGGGGCCTGGATGATCGTCGTCGAGCCCCGCGACGTCGGGGAGCTCAAGCAGCTGATGGACGCCGATGCCTATCTGGCGCTGATCGGGGAGCAGCGGTCGTGAAATACATCCCCGTCACTCCCCCGGAGCGCGAGCGGATGCTGCGGTCCATCGGCGTGCGCGCGGTGGACGACCTGTTTCGCGACATCCCGGAGGAGGTCCGGCTCCGCGGGCCGCTGGACCTCCCGCCGGCGCTGCCGGATCCCGACCTGCTCGCGCACGTCCGCGGGCTGGCCGGCCGCAACGCCGACTGCGATCGCCTGACGTGTTTCCTGGGCGCCGGCGCGTACGACCATTTTGTCCCGAGCACCGTGCCCCATCTCGCGCTCAAGCCGGAATTCCTGACCGCCTACACGCCGTACCAGGCGGAGCTGATGCAGGGCGAGCTGCAGGCGCTCTGGGAGTACCAGAGCCTCATGTGCGAGCTGACCGCGATGGACGTGGCCAACGCGTCCATGTACGACGGCGCCAGCGCGACCGGGGAAGCGGCGCACATGGCGGCCGACCTGACCCGGCGGACGAGGGTGCTCGTCAGCACGGCCGTGCACCCGGAGTACCGCCAGGTGCTGCGGACCTACACGAGCCACCTCCGGATCGCCGTGGAAGACCTCCCGGCCCAGAACGGGGTGACGCCGCCCGAGGCGGCGGAGCGCGCGCTGGGCGACGATGTGGCCGCGCTCATCATCCAGTCCCCCAACTTCTTCGGCTGCCTCGAAGACGGTCAGGCGCTGGCGAAGATCGCCCACACCCGGGGCGCGCTGCTCGTCGTGGCGATCGCCGATCCGATCAGCCTCGGCCTGGTGCGGCCTCCCGGCGAGTACGACGCGGACATCGTCACCGGAGAAGGGCAGGCGCTCGGCAACGCGCTCAACTTCGGCGGCCCCTACCTCGGCATGATCGCGACGCGCGAGTCGTTCGTCCGCCGCCTGCCGGGCCGGCTCGCCGGCCGGACCGTGGACACGGAGGGGCGGCCGGGGTACGTCCTGACCCTGCAGACCCGGGAACAACACATCCGCCGGGCCAAGGCGACGAGCAACATCTGCACCAACGAAGCGCTGAACGCGCTGATCGCGGCGGTCTACCTGTCCACCCTGGGCCGCCGGGGGATCCAGGACGTCGCCGAGCTCAACGCGCGCAAGGCGCATTACGCCCGGGAGCGGATCGCCGCGCTCCCCGGGTACCGGCTCGCGTTTGCGGCGCCGGCGTTCAACGAGTTCGTCGTCCGCTGCCCCCTGCCCCCCGAGGAGATCAACCGGCGGCTGCTCGGCGATCAGATCCTCGGCGGGCTTCCGCTCGGCCGGTTCTACCCCGACCTGCGCGATGGCTGGCTCGTCTGCGTGACGGAAACGCGCACGCGCGCGGAGATCGACCGGCTGGTCGGCTGCCTGGAGGCCCTCCAATGAGCGCGACGCGTCCCCCGTCGCCGGCCGCGGCGTCGTCCACGTCGGCGCCTCCGCTGGCGAAGCGGCCCGTGCCCGTCATCTTCGAGCGCGGCGCCCCCGGCCGGGTGGGGTACAGCCTCCCGCCCAGCGACGTTCCCGACGTGGCGATGGACGCCATCATCCCGTCCCGCCACCGCCGCGCCCGCCCCGCGGCGCTCCCGGAAGTCAGCGAGCTCGACGTCGTGCGGCACTACACCGCGCTCAGCCACCGGAACTACTCCATCGATGAGGGGTTCTACCCGCTCGGATCGTGCACGATGAAGTACAACCCCAAGATCAACGAGGATGCCGCGCGGCAGGCCGGCTTCGCGCGCCTCCATCCGTATCAGCCGGAGGAGCTGGCGCAGGGCGCGCTCCAGCTGCTGTGGGAGCTCGAGCACGACCTGGCCCAGATCAGCGGCATGGACCGCGTGACCTTCCAGCCGTCCGCCGGCGCCCACGGCGAACTGGCGGCGCTCTTGATGATCAGCAAATATTTCGCGGAGCGCGGGGAGCCCCGCACGACCGTCGTGGTGCCCGACTCGGCGCACGGCACCAACCCCGCGTCGGCGGCGATGGCCGGCTACGAGGTCGTCGAGGTGAAGAGCGACCGCCGAGGCAACATCGACCTGGAGGCGCTGCGGGCCGCGCTGGGCCCGCACGTCGCGGCGCTGATGCTGACCAACCCGAACACCCTCGGGCTGTTCGAGGAGCAGATCCTCGATGTGGCCCGCGCCGTGCACAGCGTGGGCGCCCAGCTCTACCTGGACGGGGCCAACTTCAACGCGATCCTGGGGATCACCCGGCCCGGGGATCAGGGGTTCGACGTCATGCACTTCAACCTGCACAAGACCTTCACCACCCCCCACGGAGGGGGCGGCCCCGGCGCCGGGGCGGTGGGCGTCCGGGCCCACCTGGTCCCCTACCTGCCGGTCCCCACGGTCGAGCGGGACGGCCGGCGGTTCGCGCTCGACTACAACCGGCCGAAGACCATCGGCAAGGTCCGGGCCTTCTACGGCAACTTCGGCAACCTGGTCCGCGCCTACACCTACATCCGGACGATGGGCCCGGCCGGGCTGCGCGCGGCCGCCGAGACGGCGGTCCTGAACGCCAACTACGTGCTCAGCCGCCTGCGGGAGCACTACGACCTGCCGTACGACCGGATCTGCAAGCACGAGTTCGTCCTCTCCGGCCGCCGGCAGCGCGACCGCCACCACGTCTCCACCAAAGATATGGCCAAGCGCCTCCTCGACTACGGCTTCCACTCGCCGACGATCTACTTCCCGCTGATCGTCGAAGAAGCCATCATGATCGAGCCGACCGAGACCGAGAGCCCCCAGACCCTCGACGCCTTCGTCGACGCCATGATCGCCATCGCGCGGGAGGCCGAGACGGACCCGGAGATCGTCCGGACCGCGCCCCACGAGACGCCGGTCACGCGGCTGGATGAGGTCACGGCGGCGCGCCGGCCGGTCCTGAGGTGGCGGCCCTAGGCCCCCGCGGTCCTCGTCGCTTCACCGGAATGTTGCCGCCACTCTGAACGAAGTTTTCCGGAAGAGCGCCGGCGGCGGCCTCTTCCCCGGAGCCGCGGACGCCGTCCTGAGGTCTTGTCCTCGATCCAAAAGGGCATATCACCCGGTGGGGAGTGGGGCCCAACCAAAAATCACCACCGGGAATCACCAGTCCGCTCCACAGCACTCATAAAAATCATCATCGGCGTCCGGCCACCGGGCTCCCTCCCCAGGCTCCACCCGGCAGATCGTCGTCTGTCGTCTGGCAAAAAAGGGCACTAACAGTGTTGGGGGGAGGGGTCCCACCGGTCGGCAGATCGGCGTCATCTTCTCCGCCGCCGGCCAGACGCTTACCGGTAGACGTGGCCCAGGCGGGGCTCCCCAACGGACTATTGCGTTCTAGCAGGGGAGGCTGCTCTTGAGGGCAGCAAGACGAGCGGCATTCAGGCTCGCACGCACCGCCACCCGGTGGAACGGCGCCCCGGCAGGCACCACGATAATCGAGTACGCCGTCGCCCTGGCCATCGTCGCCATCGTGCTCAGCCTCGCCTTTGGCTGGCAGGGATCGATCACGAAGCGCCGCCTCCAGAACGCCGCCTACCTCCTTGAAGGGGATCTCCGCTTCACCCAGCAAACCGCCGTCGCCCACGCCGGCGCCGGGCCCCAGGCCGAGCTCTGCCTGCGGCCTGATGGGTACGACATCTACCCGGTCGTCTACCAGGATCCCATCGGGCGCACCTCGCCCGCGGCGGGGGGCACCATCAAGCGCGTGAACGCCGGCGCCGAGTACGCGAACGGAATCCAGTTCACGCCCGACGCGTCGGCCGCCTCCGCGTGCACGGTGGACCCGTCGCGCCAGGCCATCGTCTTCCTGGCCACGGGGACGCCCAAATTCCCCGATACCACCTCCCACTCGGTGGGGGTGGCGCTCGGAGGCCGGAGCATGACCGTGATCATTCAACCCACGACGGGCATGACGGCGGTGGGCCCGTGAGGCTCCGCCCGGGGAGGATTGGACCGCTGCGCCGCGCTCGCACGGGGGAACGAGCCCAGGGCGGATTCAGCATGATCGAGGTGCAGATGGCCATCCTCATCCTCACGGTGATCTCGCTGGCGTCATGGGGGACGATCAACAAGACGCTGGCCATGATGGGGAGCAAGCCCCAATGGTCGAGCCAGAAGACCGCGCGCCTCTGGACGATCGCCAGCAGCTGGACGCAGGCCGAGCTGGAGTACGCGAAGCAGCTCGGGTTCGGGGTCGCGTGCGGGACCCCGCCCTGCACGATCTGGGTGCGCACCCCGGCCCCCGGGACCGTCGAGGTCTCGACCGACGGCTGCGCGACGTGGTCCTCCAGCAACCCGCCCTTCTCGGAAGGGCCCGCGCTGCCCGGGGATTTCCCGTGGGGGCGGATCGTGATCACCACGGACCCCAATACGCCGACGGATCCGTACAGCGGGGCCAGCTACCTCCAGGTCGTCGAGGTCGACATCTTCCAGACCCAGCCGACCTGCGGCAGCCCGACCCCCTATCTCACCGCCTACACCTCGGTGGGGATCCGGTGAGGGCCCCCGGCCGGCCGCGTCCGCTCCCCGGCGGGCGCGATCGCGGAGCCGCGCTGTACGAGGTCCTGATCGCGCTGGTCCTGATGGGGCTGGTCTCCCTCGCCGTGTTCGCGGCGTTCAAAGCGGGCGATACCGCATGGGCGACGAGCGTGCAGTTCGTCGCGGAGCAGCAGAACGCCCGCATGCTGCTCAACACCGTCTCGCGCGCGGTCCGGATGGTCGGCTACCAGTACACCGGAGGCAACCCGCCGGTCATCGACGGCCAGTCGAGCAGTCTCGCGTTCTACGCGGACATCGATGGGGACGGCACGATCGAGTGCTACCGCTACTACCTGAACGGCACCACCGTGTACGAAGCGGTCGTCCAGGGGGCGGCGTGCGCCTCCTCGATCCTGACCGCGGCGGGCGCGCCGCTCACGGCCGCGAATGAAGCGCAGTCGCTGGCCGTGAACAACCTGACCTTCACCTACTACTCCGCCGCGGACCTCGGGGGGGCGCTCCTCAGCGCGCCCCTCAGCACCGGCAACGCCTACCTCGCCCGCCGGATCGATGTCTCGGTCACGGTCCGGGGCGTGAAATCGGCGGGTCCGCCGTTCACCATCGCCACGCAGGCCGTCTTCCGGGTCGGGAGGTAGAGAGGCTGATGCGACACGGCCGGGGTCGCCCGCTGCGGGCGGCGCACGCATCCCAATCGGGCATGGTGCTGATCCAGGTGATCGCCTTCTCGATCATCCTCGCGATGATCACCTTCGCGCTCGTCAGCCTGACCATCAGCGAGTACGCGACGGTGACCGCGGCCGACAAGGGCATGCGGGCCCTCTACATCGCGGATGCGGCGGTGGAGCGGGCGATCACCGTGCTGCGCGCCGACAAAGACTGGAACGACAACGCCTCCGACACCACGGGGGCCGAGAAGAACATGAACTTCAACCAGACCACGTGGCTCCCGAAGCAGCCGCTGTACGACAAGTTCCAGGCCGGGGGCGCCGGGAACGTCGAAAACGTCGCCTACCCCGCGGGCGGCGGTCTCAACAGCGGCACCTACAGCATCTACCTCAAGCAGGCCACGGACCCCGGGGACAACCGGTCGGACGACATCTGGATTCGCGCGCTCGGCACAGCCGCCGGGGCCACGCGGGCCATCGAAATCAAGCTCCACCGGCTGACCCCGCTCGACTTCTCGGTCTATTCCGCCCAGTCGTTCCAGGTCAGCCAGGGCGGGGGCAACGTCACCATGCACGGTTCCGCGTACTTCTTCCAGGATCTCGGGCTGAAGGCCGTCCAGACCGGCCTCTACAACGACCGCCCGATCCACGCGGGCGACACCGCGCCCTACCTGAACCAGATCTACGTGAAGGGCACGCTGGACATGTCCACGGGCAACTCGAGCGTCGGCACGGCGGCGCAGCCGATGTACGGGGTGCACGCCGGCAGCATCAACCTCAAGAACAATGGGACGCAGAACCTCTACACCCAGGAGATGGATCACGTCGTCCCCTCGATCCCGTATCCCAACGTCGCGGGATACATCAGCTCGACCTTGACCAACCAGACCTATGCCAACCTCCTGATGCCCGGCCAGTTGACCATGGCACTCTGCGTCAACAACGGCGCGGTGTGGAGCACGCAAACGCCCTCCAACATCACGTTCGGACCCAGCAGCAAGTTCACGATCCCGGCGTCAACCTACACGACCTGTGGTGATGGCCAGGAAACGAACTCCGCGAATTACGCGGCCCTCTGGGACTCGTCCCAGGCCGTGCCGCTCACGCTCAACTCCACTTTCAAGAACAAGCCAATCGTCGTTCCCGGCACGATCACGATGAGCCAGACCGTGAAGTACTCGGGCGTCGCCACATTCATCGCCAACGCCGGCGGGGCCACCGGACTGAGCGTCAGCGGGCAAATCCTCGCCTCCACCCCTGCCTCCGGATCCACATGCGGGTACGCGACCCCGTCGAGCATGCCTTCGAGCGACGTGCTCGCGTTCATCGTGGCGGGCAACGTCTCCATGGCGGGATCCGGCAACACGTGCAACCAGGAAAATGATGTGGTGATCATCGCCAGCTATAACGGGACCAGCACGTTTAGCTCAACCTTCAAGGTGCAGATCTACGGGGTCATCATCACCGAGCAGCTGACCACGAGCCAGAACCCCGATTTCTACCAGATGCCGGACATGTTGACGTACCTGCCGTCGCCGGTGACTCAACTGGCGACCAACGGGGTGACCATGCCCGTCGTCGTCAAGCAGTGGCACGAACTGAGCAACTGACGGCGCGTCCCCGGGAATTTAGGGGCCCCCGCCTGAACTCGCCTCATCCAAGATGAGCTCGACGGGGAGCCCGTCGCCCCACCCGTATTTCTCGCGGGCCAGCCGCTGCGCCGTCTGCCAGGCGTCGGCGTCCCGCGCAGGGTCCAGCGGACGCGCGCTCGCGCCGAAGGTCCGGCCGCCGACGCGGACCCGCACCCGCGGGTTCCGCACGAGGTTCTTGACCCACTGCGCGGCGTGGAAATGCTCGGCGAGTACATAGTACCTGCCTCCCGAAGCGACAAACCAGATCTCGATCTCGCGGGGCCGGCCGGTCTTGCGGCCGGTGGTCGTCAAGTAGAGAAATTGATCGCCGGGGGACCCCTCAGGCACGGTGGAACGCCGACCACAGGCGCCGCCAGCCCTCCCCTTCGGCCGGCGTGAACGGCCAGTACGACGCGACGCGGTCGACCAGCCCTTCGTAGCGGACGCGCAGCGTTCGCCCGATCTCCTCGTACGAGCCGCGCACCACCACGGCGTCGACCACCGCCTCCGGCAGGTGCGCGGCGAGGTCGTCGATCCGCCGCTCCCGCACCAGCCGGTGCAGCCGGTCGGCGGCGTCCCCATAGCCGAGCACGTCCAGGAGCGGCCGGTAGGAGGGGGTGGAGCCGTAAAACGCCATCCTCGCCCGCGCGCGCGCCACGGCCGCGTCCACCTCGGACGGGGTGTCGCCGGGCGCGATGAACACCGGCGCGTACAATTGCACGTCGCCGCGGGTCCGCCCCGAGCGGGCGAGCCCGGCGGCGATGTTGGGGAGCACCCACTCCCGGAGGTACTTCACCGAGTGCAGCGGGTGCACCACAAAGCCGTCGGCGACCTCTCCGGCGAGCTGACACAGCAGACGGTTCACCCCGGCGATGAAGACCGGGATCCGCGGGCGGGGGTTGGGCCCCGGGTTGAAGAACGGGGCCATCAGGTTGATCCGGTAGTAGGTGCCCTCGACCCGCAGCGGCGCTCCCTCCTGCCATGCGCGCCAGACCGCGCGCAGCACCTGGATGTATTCGCGCAGCTTGGGCACCGGAGGGTCCCAGGGCATCCCCAATCGCCGCTCGACGTGCGCCTTCACCTGGGTGCCCAGCCCGAGGATGAACCGCCCGCCCGAGAGCCGCGCCAGGTCCCAGGCCGACTGCGCGGCCAGCATCGGGCTGCGGGCGAACGCCACGGCCACGCCGGTGGCGAGCTGGAGCCGCGTCGTGTGCAGCGCGGCCGCGGTGAGGGCGACGAATGCGTTGTGCTTGGTCTCGTTGGCCCACATCGCCTCGAAGCCGATCTCTTCGGCGGCGCGGGCCACCCCCGGAACCTCTTCGAGAGCGTCCATGGCGAGCGCGCAGTCCAGCTTCACGCGGGGATCACGCGCCGCCCGCCGCCGGCGCCGCCCGCCGCCCGGGGAAGCCCCGGATCAGCCGCGGGACCGGCCGGCGCGTCAGCGCCAACTCATCACCCACACCTCGGTGGCGTTGGGCACCGCGCCCCGCTCGACCGTCGCTGCGTGCCCGGCCTGCCTGCTCCCGCGGGCCGCGGCGAGGAAGGGGTCCACCGCGCCGATCGGCGCCCCCGCGTTCACCTCGGTCTTGTAGTGCATGGGAATCACGATCCCCGGGCGCAGGCGGGCCACGACGCCGTGGGCCTGCGTGGCGTCGATGGTGTAGTGACCTCCGATCGGCACCATCAGCACATCGGGACGGCCGATCGCCGCCACCGCCGCCTCGTCGAGCGGGTGCCCGAGATCGCCGAGATGGACCACCCGCAGCCCCTCTGCGTCGATGACAAACACCGTGTTCCGGCCGCGCTCTTTCCCCTGCGTGGCGTCGTGGTAGGTCGGCACGGAGGCGATCGCCACGCCGCCGACGTTCTCCTGGACCCTCCGCCACTGACCGTCGGCCAGGCCGCGAATGACCTTCGGAGTGCCCGATGCCATGGCAAGGTGGTTGTGATCGCCGTGCTCGTGGCTGACGAGGACGGCTGTGGGGCTGACCGTGGGCATCGGGTACCCCACCTTGGCATCGAACGGGTCGATCAGGATCGTGGTGGACCCGCTTTCCAGCAGGAACGTCGCATGGCCGAGGTACGTGATCTTCATCGAGGCGCCTCCTCCTCCCCTGCCCGGTTCGACCCCCGAGGTTCGCCTCTCCTTTCGCCCGAGCGCCGCAGGACGCAGCCTCCGAGCGTTATGTGAAGGGACGGTCGCTTCGCAGGGGAAAGATCGCCCGGAGCCGGCCATCGCGAAAGAACAATCCTCCCCAGACGAGGACGCCAACGATGACCGGGAACACCGTCTCGAAGAACGCGTGCCCGACACGCAGCTGACTGGCGACGGCGCCGCCAAGGTAGCCTGTCAGAAGAATCGCCCCGAGCAGCGACGTGCGCGGGATCACATAGAGGACCACGCAGACGAGCTCGATGATCCCGATCCCTACGGCGAGGTCCAGAGGATAGCCGAGCTGAGCGAATGCCACTGCGACGGGCGCGGGCTTCATAAGATGTAGGGCGGCATCGAAAAGGAGGAACAACACGGCCAGGGTGCCGAGAATGCGCCCGGCCCACAGCATCGTCTTCGAGACCGGAACCGTTTGCGCAGCCGATGGCATAGCCGCCTCCCTCCCGCGTGAGCCAGAGTGCTGTAACGGCTGATAGTCGTTTGCTCATCCCGAACATCGACCCTGAGCCACATGCTCCAAATCGCCGGCGGGTTGATCTAGTAGCCCGGCCCCAGGCTCGCGCTCCGGCAGGGCCAGGGTCGGGCATCCGAGCGAGCCTGAGCGTGAAAAACGCCGTCTCACCGCCTGCGGTGGCGATCATTGCCCAGGCCTGAGATTAGCGTACGTATGTTCGCTTTTTTGCCTTTTGTTATACGGACAAATGTTCGATATCATAGTGGCGTCAGAATTGCTCAAGAGGCGGATGGCGAGGAGGTCAGACGGAATGGGGCAGCGGAAGCTGACCGGACGTCAACGGCAGATCCTCGATTACCTCGTGCGCGAGGTCAGGGACAAAGGGTACGCGCCCTCGGTGCGGGAGATCGGCGTGGCCTTGGGCCTGCGGTCTCCTTCGACCGTCCATCAGCACCTGACGGCGCTCGAGCACAAGGGCTGCATCAAACGCCATGGGGATCGGATGCGGGCGCTCGAAGTCATGGACAAGTCCCTCGTGCAGCAGGGCGATGGTGTAGTCCTGCCCCTTGTCGGCAAGGTATCGGCGGGGCAACCCACGCTGGCCGAGCAACACGTCGACGACTACATCGGGGTGCCACCCAGCCTCTTCGGGGACGTGCGCGGCTGCTTTCTCCTGCGTGTCCGCGGCGACAGCATGATCGGCGCGGGCATCCTCCCCGGCGACCTCGTCGTCGTGCGCCCGCAGACCCACGCGGTGGTCCGGGACATCGTGGTCGCGCTGGTCGGAGAAGACGCGACGGTCAAGCGGCTCGCGGCGAGCGGGGAGACGCCGGTGCTCCTGCCCGAGAACCCCGCGTACCCGCCGATCCGCGACGAGTTCCAGGTCATCGGCCGGGTGGTGGGGGTCCTTCGCCCCTACCAGGAGATGCGGGCATCGATGGAGCTGCATCAATGCTAGCGCCTGCGCGTCCTCCGCGCCTCCTGCCCACGCGCCTCGCGATGCCCACGTACGCGCATCCCAGGCGGCGGCCGCGGCCAAGACCGTACGGCCCGAGCCGCCGGAGCAGCCGGGCCGCGCGCCGCGGCGCCCGCCCGGGTGTCGAGCCCTGGCGCACGACGCGGAGCGGCGTGCCCATCGACGGCAAGAGGCTGTGGGAGCGGTGGGGGGATGACCGCGAACTGACCGGCGTGAAGATCGCGCTGCTGGGGGCTCTCCTGATCCTCGCGGCCGCGCTGGAGTGGGTGGTGTAGGCCATGCGCCTCATGACCCTCCACGCCTACGTCGGCGCCGCGGAGCACGACGGCGGCCGGACGCGCATGGGGGTGGTCTTCGCGGACGCCCAGGGCCGGACGCTGCGGAGGATCGGCCGCACGCTGCCGGGAGGGACGACGACGACCCTCGCGGTCTTTCGCGGCATCGTCTGCGCGCTCTGGAACTCGCGCCGGCTGGGGGCCCGGCGCGTCGTCGTGCACTGCCCCGACCCCGACGTCGCGGCGCAGATCAACGGGGATCAAGAGGTCGACGAGGAATTCGTGGGGCCGTACCTCGAGGTGCGCGCGCTCCTCCACGCCTATCGCGCGGCCCGGATCGAACCCGGCCCGGCAACGGGGACCGAGATGGTCTGGCAGCGGATGGCCCAGTCGCTCGCGGACGCCGCGCTCGACCACGACGTGGATGAGAGCGTCGAGGACCTGCCGCTGTGGTCGGGGCTGATGGAGGAACGCTCGACCGCCTGACGTCGCCCCGCGCGCGCCGCGTCGAGAAAGGAACGCGCCCATTCCCCTCCGAATCCCTCAACGCCCATCGCCCGAATGCATGATCACCGTGCGAGATGAGCCGAGAGGATCCGCATTCCATCCTTGCCGATGGCGAAGCGAAGCTGGCCGCCGGTGATTTGGACGGCGCGCTCCAGGCGTTCGAGCGGGCCGTGGCGGCGGCCCCGCGTTCTGCGGTGGCCCGCAGTAAGCTCGGCCTCACCTATGTCCACAAGCAGCGGTGGGACGACGCGGCGGCGGAGTTCTCGCGCGCAATCCAGCTCGATCCGACCTACGCCCCGGCATACAGCAACCTCGGGAACGTGTACCGCGAGCGCGGGCAGATCGACCAGGCGATCGCGCAGTATCAGAAGGCCATCTCCATGGATCCCGACTACTGGATCGCCCACCAGAACCTCGGCGTCGTGTACAAGCAGCAGGGACGCGTCGGGGAAGCGGTGCGTGAGTTCAAGATCGCCACCCGGCTGTCGCTGCGCTCGCCCGGCGCCGGGGAGGAAGGGCCGGCCCGCACCGGCGGGCGCCGGGTCGGATGCCTCGGCTCGGGAGGCACGATGCTTGTGGGGATCTTCGGCCTCGGCCCCTTCCTCAGACGCTAGCAGGGCTCGGGGGGAAGGTGTGGTCCGCGAGGGAGAGGGGAATAAACGCTCAAAGGGCCCGGTTTGATCCATTTTAGGGTAGTAAGTCAAGCATGAGGCAACATGAGAGGAGTCCTATCGATGGCGGGCACGACGCCGGCAGTAACCGAACAAGCGTTTGATAGCGAGGTGCTGAAGTCCTCCATCCCGGTGTTGGTCGACTTCTGGGCGACTTGGTGCGGGCCGTGCAAGATGATCGCGCCGATCGTCGAGGCGCTTGCGGGCGAGTATACAGGCAAGCTCAAGGTCGTCAAGCTGGATGTGGACGAGAACGGGGGAGTGGCTGCGAAGTACAATGTGATGAGCATCCCCACCCTCGGGATCTTCAGCAAGGGCGAGCTCGTTGAGCGCATCGTGGGCTACATGCCCAAGGAGCAGCTCAAGAAGCGCATCGACGCCGCGCTGGCCACACGGGTGTAGGCCGTCCCGCGGATCGGCGCGACGGAACCAGGCGACACATCAGGAGGAGTGAAGAACACGTGACGACAGGCTCGTCGACACTGGAAAAGATCCGGCGGATCGCGGAGCGCCGCCAGGCTCTCTGGAGCAAGGCTCCGGGGCTCACGGCCGCTGAAAAGGCCGAAATCGGCCGGCTGACCTCAGAGCTCGAATCGCTGTGGGAGCAGCATCGGGTCGCGCTGGCGGAAGGGCGTTGGGCCGCCGGCCGCCACGCCGGCAGCGCCGCGTCAGCGAGGAAGAGCACGGCCGCCTAGCGCTTCTCGAACCGCGAGCGCATCGCAAATGCCCTGGGAGCCAAGCCGCTCCCGGGGCATTTGTGTGGGCGCCCGCCGAAGCGCGGGGGGCCCCCTCAGGAGCAGTCATTGTAGTTGACAATAGCATTGATAAGGAACTTGACACAGCGCATTGGAATTTGTATCCTATGTCCAGAGTTAGATTAAGCGTGGGCCGGGGCGTGGATCGAGCGCCGGCGCGCGGGCCGGTCGAGGCCCGGGGGGCCGTGTGAGGCCCCAGGGGTTGAGCGGTGAAGAAGCTGGAGCCTGATACACCGGTCTACGTGATCAGCGTGGCCGCGGACCTCATCGGCGTGCACCCCCGCACGCTTCGCATCTACGAAGAGCGGGGCCTGCTCTCCCCGGTCCGGCGCCGGCGCATCCGGCTGTACTCGCAGCGGGATATTCAGCGGGTGCGGTTGATCCGGTTCCTGACCGAGGAAAGGGGCCTCAACCTCGCCGGGGTGCGGATGCTCCTCGAAGTCCAGGAGCACTACCACGAGGAGCTGACGTGGGTCTTCGACGAGGGGGAGGGCGGCCCGGCCGCCGCCGATGGCGAAGCGCACGAACCGCTGGAACAGGAACGATCAGATAAGCCAAACAAGAAAGGAGGACGAGGACGATGAATATCGTTCGATGGGATCCGTTTGAGGAAGTGGGGACGCTGCGGCGATCCATGGACCGCATGCTCGACGAGTTCTTCACCCGGCGCCCCGGGCGCGACGGACGCGACCAGGCGCTGGAGTGGGAACCCGCGGTCGAGATGTTCGAGACGGACCAGGCTGTCGTCGTGCGGGCGGAGATGCCCAACATCGACCCCAAGACGGTGGATGTCACGGTGACCGACGGCGCGCTCACGCTCCGCGGCGAGACGCGGCACGAGGAGGAGCACAAGGGCCGGAACTACTTCCGGCGGGAGCTCCGCGCCGGCGCGTTCACCCGCACGCTGCCGCTGCCGACCGAGGTCAAGAGCGCCGAGGCCAAGGCGACCTACAAGGACGGCGTGCTGGAAGTGAAGATCCCGAAGTCGGAGCGGGTCCGGCCGACATCGGTCAAGGTGCAGGTCGAGTAACGAAAGATCGGAGAGGGGAGCAGCGCTCCCCGGGAGGCGGGCCGGCGCCCGGGTCCACCCAGGCGCCGGCCGGCGTCCAGACGCGGCGCGGGGCTGACAGCGTGAGCCACAACGCGCGCCGCCGGGAGGAAGAGGCGACATGCCAAAGGTTGTAGGGATCGATCTCGGAACGACCAACTCAGTCATCGCGGTGATGATCGGCGGCGAGCCGACGGTCATTCCCAACTCCGAAGGGAGCCGGCTCACGCCCTCCGTGGTGGGCTTTACGAAGACCGGGGAGCGGCTGGTCGGCCAGATGGCCCGGCGGCAGGCGATCCTCAACCCCGAGAACACCGTGTACTCCATCAAGCGGTTCATGGGGCGGCGCCTGAGCGAGGTGGAGAGCGAGCGGAAGATCGTCTCCTACAAGGTCGAGGAGGGCAAGAACGGCGCGGCGGTCGTCAACATCCCCGCCGCTGGCAAGACCTTCTCGCCCGAGGAGATCTCCGCGATGATCCTCCAGAAGTTGAAGACCGACGCGGAGGCGTATCTCGGGGAGAAGGTCGAGCAGGCCGTGATCACGGTCCCGGCCTATTTCAACGACGCGCAGCGCACCGCGACGCGCAACGCCGGGGAGATCGCGGGGCTCAAGGTGCTGCGGATCATCAACGAGCCGACGGCCTCCGCGCTGGCCTACGGGCGGGCGCTTGAGCAGAAGCACGCCAAGACCATCCTCGTGTTCGACCTCGGCGGCGGCACGTTCGACGTGTCGATCCTCGAGATCGGCGAGGGCGTGTACGAGGTCAAGTCCACCAACGGGGACACGCACCTCGGCGGGGACGACTTCGACGAGCGGATCGTCAACTGGCTCGCCGACGAGTTCAAGAAGCAGCAGGGGATCGACCTGCGCCAGGACCGGCAGGCGCTGCAGCGGCTCCGCGAGGCGGCGGAGCGCGCCAAGATCGAGCTGAGCACCGTCGTCCAGACGTCGATCAACCTGCCGTTCATCACGGCGGACGCGACCGGCCCGAAGCACCTGGACGTGGTCCTCACCCGGGCGAAGTTCGACGAGCTCACCGCCGATCTGGTGGAACGCTGCATCGGCCCGTTCAAGCAGGCGCTGTCCGATGCCAAGTTGACCGAGAAGGACCTCAACGAGGTCATCCTGGTCGGCGGCGCCACGCGCATGCCGAGCGTGCAGGAATTGGTGCGCCGGCTGACCGGCAAGGAGCCGAACAAGGAGGTGCACCCGGACGAGGTCGTGGCCGTGGGGGCGGCGATCCAGGCCGGCGTGCTGGCCGGCGAGGTCCGCGAGGTCGTCCTCCTCGACGTCACGCCGCTCTCGCTCGGGATCGAGACGCTGGGCGGGGTGGACACCATCCTGATCCCGCGGAACACCACCATCCCGACCCGCAAGACCGAGACCTTCAGCACCGCCGAAGACGGGCAGACGGCGGTCGACGTCCATGTCCTGCAGGGCGAGCGGCCGATGGCCCGCGACAACCGCACCCTCGGCAAGTTCCTGCTGGACGGGCTCCCGCCGGCCCCCCGGGGCATGCCCCAGATCGAAGTGACCTTCGACATCGACGCGAACGGCATCCTCAACGTGTCGGCGAAGGACAAGGCCACGGGGCGCGAGCAGTCGATCAAGATCACCGGGACGGGGACGCTGGACAAGAAGGAAGTGGACCACCTCGTCAAAGAGGCCGAGGCGCACGCCGCGGACGATCAGAAGCAGCGGGAGGGCGCGGAGATCAAGAACCGCGGGGACAGCCTCGCCTATCAGACCGAGCGGATGCTCAAGGAGGTCGGCGACAAGGTCTCGGCGGACGACCGGCGCAGCGTGGAGCAGGCGCTGGCCGCGCTCCGGGAAGCGCTCAAGAGCGCCGACGGTGACCGGATCAAGCGCGCCAGCGAGGCGCTGCAGCAGGCCAGCTACAAGCTGGGCGAGGAGATGTACAAGCGGTCGACCGCCGGCGCGGGCGCGGGGGCCGGCGCCGCGGGAGGGCAGCCGGGCGACGGCGGCAAGAGCGGCGGCGACGAGGTGATCGACGCCGAGTTCAAGCCGTCCGACAAGCCGTAGGCGGACGCGCGGCCCGGCGACGCATCGAGTTCATCGAGGTGGCACGATGACAACGGAACACACGAAAGGCGGCGGGTACCCCGAGGCCGAGAGCACGCCCGGCGGCCCCGCGAGAGAAGGGACCGCTCCGGCCGCCGAAGCCGGGGCGGGGCAGCAGGACGACCTGGCCGGCCTCTCGGCCGAAGGGTTGCGGGGAAAGGTCCGGGAAGCCCGGGAGACGGCGCAGCGGAACTGGCAGCATTTCCTCCACTCCGCGGCCGATCTGGAAAACTTCAAGAAGCAGGCGGCCAGAGACCGGCAGGACGCGGTCGAGCGGACCCGCCGCCAGATGCTCGGTCTGGTGCTGAGCGTCCTCGACAACCTGGAGCGGGCGCTGGCGTTTGCAGACGCCCAGGGCGGATCGGGCAAGGCGCTGATCGACGGCCTGCGTATGACCCACCGGCAGATCCTCGGCCAGCTCGAGGCCATGGGCGTCCGGCCGATCGAGGCGGTCGGCAAGACCTTCGATCCCCGGCTGCACGAGGCGGTCGGCGTCGTCCCGGCGGACGACTCCGGGCCGGCGCGCGGGACGGTGATCGCCGAGGTGTTGAGGGGCTACCGGCTCAACGACGACGTCCTCCGGCCGGCCAAGGTGACGGTGGCGGGCGGAGGTCAGGAGAACGGCGAGACGTAGCGGCGGTGGGGTCGCGGACTGACCCGCCGGGCGGGAGCACAATGGAGTTCAAGGACTACTACAAGGTCCTCGGGGTCGAGCGAACGGCCGATCCGAAGGCAATCAGCCAGGCCTTCCGGAGACTGGCCCGCCAGCATCACCCGGACGTGAACCCCGGCAACAAGCAGGCGGAGACGCGCTTCAAGGAGATCAACGAAGCGTACCAGGTCCTGCACGATCCCGACAAGCGGGCCAAATACGATCGGGTCCTCGAGCTTCGCGAGCGCGGCGGCGGCTGGGAGGACATGCTCCGCGGCGCCGGGCGGGGGGAAGACGGCCGGTACACCGTCTACGGGACTCCGGAGGACCTCGGTCAGTTCAGTGATTTCTTCAGGTCGCTCTTCGGCGGCCTGGGAGGCGGGGGATTCGGCGAGGGTCTCTTCGGGGAAGGCGGGGCGGCGGGCCGCGGAGGCCGGGGAGTGGAAGAGCTGCTCCGGCGGCGCGGCGCGGGACCGCGGGCGCGGGGGCGGCAGCACGCCGGCCAGGACGTCGAAGGCACGATCGAGATCACCCTGGAAGAGGCCTCCCGCGGCGCCACGCGCACGCTCGCGATTCCCGCCGGGGGCGGCAGAACGGCGCACAGCATCGAGGTGAAGATCCCCCGAGGCGTGCGGAGCGGGCAGCGCATCCGGGCCGCGGGACAGGGGCAGGGTGGCGATCTCTACCTGACCGTGCAGATCGCTCCGCACCCGGTGTTCACTCGGACCGATGACGACCTGCAGGTCGAGGTCCAGGTGCCGGTGTGGACCGCCGCGCTCGGCGGCCAGGTCGAGGTGCCGACGCTCAGCGGGCGGGTCACGATGACGATCCCGCCGGGCACCCCGGACGGCCGGACCTTTCGCCTGCGCGGCCAGGGCATGGCCCACCTGCGCGGGGACGGCGCCGGCGACGAGCTGGTGAAGGTCCGGCTCGCGCTGCCGGAGCCGCTGACCCCGCGGGATCGGGAGCTGTTCGAGGAAATGCGGCGGCTGCACGAGGCTCGGGCCGCCACACCATGACACGCCGACGTCAACACCGGAGCGAATAGACGATGGCGATGCGATTCGACAAGTTCACCGAGAAGGCGCAGGAAGCGCTGGTCACCGCGCAGTCCCTGGCCAAGGAGCAGCACCACGGCCAGGTCGAGGCGGAGCACCTGCTGCTGGCGCTGCTCACCCAGTCCGACGGAATCCCCGCGGCCGTGCTCGGCCGGATCGGCGTGAATGCGGGCGTGCTGCGCGCCGCGGTCGAGCAGGACCTCGGGCGTCAGCCGAAGGTCTACGGCCCGGAGGAGCCGCCGGTCGGGACGGGACTCCGCCGGGCGCTCGAGGCCGCCCAGGCCGAGGCCCAGCGCCTCCGGGACGAGTACGTCAGCACCGAGCACCTGCTCCTGGGGGTCGCCGCGGACCAGAACAGCGGGGCGGGGCGGCTGCTGGCCCAGACGGGCGTCACCCGCGAGAAGATCTACGGCGCCCTCCAGGCCATCCGGGGCGGCCAGCGGGTGACGGACGCCGCGCCCGAGTCCAAGTATCAGGCGCTGGAGCGTTACGGGCGCGATCTCACGCAGGCGGCCCGGGAGGGCAAGCTGGATCCCGTGATCGGCCGGGACGATGAGATCCGGAGGGTCGTCCAGGTGCTGGCCCGCCGGACCAAGAACAACCCGGTCCTGATCGGCGATCCCGGCGTGGGCAAGACGGCGATCGTGGAAGGCCTCGCCCAGCGGATCGTGCGCGGCGACGTCCCGGAGGGGCTCCGGCGCAAGCGCGTCGTCGCCCTGGACCTCGGGGCCCTGATCGCGGGCACGAAGTTTCGCGGGGAGTTCGAGGACCGGCTGAAGGCGGTGCTGCGCGAGATCACCGAATCCGCCGGCGAGATCATCCTCTTCATCGACGAGCTGCACACCGTCGTCGGCGCCGGCGCGGCCGAAGGCGCGATGGACGCCAGCAACATGCTGAAGCCGATGCTCGCCCGCGGCGAGCTGCACGCCATCGGGGCGACGACCCTCGACGAGTACCGCAAGCATATCGAGAAGGACCCGGCGCTGGAGCGGCGGTTCCAGCCCATCTTCGTGGACGAGCCCAGCGTCGAGGAGACGATCTCGATCCTCCGCGGTCTGAAGGAAAAATACGAGGTGCACCACGGGGTCCACATCACCGACAACGCGGTCATCGCCGCCGCCACCCTCTCGGACCGGTACATCAGCGACCGCTTCCTGCCCGACAAGGCGATCGACCTGATCGACGAGGCGGCGAGCCGGCTGCGGATGGAGATCGACAGCAAGCCCGCGCCCCTCGACGAGGCGGACCGCCGGATCATGCAGCTGGAGATCGAGCGGGAAGCGCTGCGCAAGGAGAGCGATCCGGCCTCCCGCGAGCGCTTGAGCCGGATCGAGCGCGAGATCGCGGACCTCAAGGAGCAGAGCCGGGCGCTGCGGACGCGGTGGGACCAGGAGAAGAGCCTGATCGGCGAGCTCCGCGAGACGCGGACGAAGATCGACGAAACGCGCGTGGAGATCGACAAGGCCGAGCGCGACGCCGATCTCGAGCGGGCCGCCCGGCTGCGGTACGGCGCGCTGCGCGAGCTCGAGCAGCGGCTCGCCGCGCAGGAAGAGCGCCTCCGCGCGCTGGGCGAGGGCCGCCTCCTCAAGGAAGAAGTCGACTCGGAGGACATCGCCGAGGTGGTGAGCCGCTGGACCGGGATCCCCGTGACGCGCCTCCTGGAAGGGGAGATGCAGAAGCTCCTGCGCCTGGAGGATCGCCTGCACGAGCGCGTCGTCGACCAGCGCGACGCCGTCGCGGCCGTCGCCGACGCGATCCGCCGGTCGCGGGCCGGACTCGCGGACCCCAAGCGCCCGGTGGGCTCGTTCCTGTTCCTCGGGCCGACCGGCGTGGGGAAAACCGAGCTGGCGCGCGCCCTCGCCACCCTCCTCTTCGACGACGAGGAGGCGATGGTGCGGATCGACATGTCCGAGTACATGGAGAAGCACACGGTCAGCCGCCTCATCGGCGCCCCGCCCGGGTACGTGGGGTACGACGAAGGCGGCCAGCTCACTGAGGCCGTGCGGCGGCGCCCGTACCGCGTGATCCTCTTCGACGAGATCGAGAAGGCCCACCAGGACGTGTTCAACATCCTCCTGCAGATCCTCGAGGACGGGCGTCTCACCGACGGCCACGGCCGGACGGTCGACTTCAGGAATTCGATCATCATCATGACGAGCAACCTGGGGAGCCAATACTTGAGAAACCTGGATCCCGACGACCTGCCGGCGTTCGAACTGGTCCGCGTGCAGATCCTGGAAGAGCTGCGGCGGACGCTCCGGCCGGAGTTCCTCAACCGGATCGACGAGATCATCGTCTTCCA
>Ga0209577_10000157_pt1 | contig 65480 bp, 66 predicted proteins | sample GraSoiAngelo_109_FD_185874 | JGI IMG/M metagenome (GOLD analysis project Ga0209577, IMG submission 185874) | Grasslands soil microbial communities from the Angelo Coastal Reserve, California, USA - 14_0903_12_20cm (SPAdes) (version 2) | ecosystem: Environmental > Terrestrial > Soil > Grasslands... | reverse complement strand
TGCATCATCGATTCATGACCACCCAAAGGGATTAACCCGATCCTACTAAATATTCACGAGACGGTATAAATATACCCGCGTGTTCGGATCGGTCAAGGGGTCCGCCCCACCAGGCGCTGCACCTCCCCGAACGGGATGAGCAGCTCCGTCATAGTGTCGTACGTACCCCGCTCCCGCAACTCTGTCCCCAGGCGTCGCACCAGCCCCAGTGTCGCTTGTACGAGGCGGGGTCCGAGGCTCGCCCGCCGCACCCCCAGCTGCTCGAGCTCCGGAAGGGGCGGGGCCGGCGGGCCGGCGATCACGTTCAAGGGCCCGGCGAGCTCGCGGGCCAGGCGCCCGATCGTCTCGCCGTCGCTCACGTGCGGCACGAACAGGCAGTCGGCCCCGGCGGCCAGGTAGCCGTTGGCGCGCCGCACCGCCGCCGTGAAGCGCTCCGCCGGGGACCAGGACTTCACCTCGAACGCGTCGGTGCGGGCGTTCACCACGAGCGGCACCCGCGCCGACGTCGCCGCGTCCCGCACCGCGCGGATGCGGTCCGCCTGGAGCTCGGGATCGAGCAACGAGCCCTCGTTCGTGCCGTCTTCGAGGTTGAGTCCGACGGCGCCGGCCGCGATCACGCCGCGAGCCGTCTCGGCTGCCGCCGCCACCGTGGCTCCGTAGCCCCCCTCCACGTCGGCCGTCACCGGCACGCGCAGGGCCGCGACGATACGGCGGATCGCGGCCAGCATCTCTCCCCGGCTGATGCGTTCGCCATCGGGGTACCCGAGCGCCCACGCGATGCCGGCGCTGGTGGTGGCGATGGCCGGGAAGCCGGCGTCCTCAAGGAGTCGGGCGGTCGCCACATCCCATGCGTTGGGCAAGACGAAGAGCCCTGGCCGCTCGTGCAGCGCTCGAAACGCCACGGCCTTCTCCGGGGGAGTGAGGGACGGCATGGGTCCTTCCCTTCCTGGGTCGGTGCGGACGGGTAAGTTTGGGACACTCAAACTTATCGGAACGATAGAGACTATGACTGGATTCAGCGTCCGCCGCCTCGTCGGCCTCGGTCTTCTCGTTCTGCCGGCTCCACGACTCGTCGCTCAAAGCGTGGAGGCTCCAGCGCTCGCGGTCCACACCGTCTGGGGCTCCCGCGAGTTCGCGAGCGACCTGGTGGAGCTCTCCTGGATGAAGGACGGCAAGGCCTACACGAACGTCGAGCAAGATGCCTCCGGCCACACGGATCTATATCGGGTCGACGCCGCCACAGGGGCAAGGCAGCTGTTGGTGCACGGCGCCGACCTGGTGCCGCCCGGCAGTCGTCGCCCCGTCGACATCGAAGAGTACCGCTTCTCGGACGACGGCGCGAAGCTCCTCGTGTTCACCAATTCGGTCCGCGTATGGCGCCAGAATACCAAGGGGACGTTTTTCGTCTGGGACCTGACCGCCCGGCGGCTGCTGCCGGTGAGTGCGAAGCCCGGTTACCAGCAGTTCGCCAAGTTCTCGCCCGACGGCCGGCGCGTGGCGTTCGTGCGCGACAACAACATCTACGTGACCGATCTCGCGAGCGGCGCCGAGACCGCGCTCACCACGGACGGCGGCGAAAACGTGATCAACGGGACCTCCGACTGGGTGTACGAGGAGGAGCTCGACCTGCGCGACGCGTTCCGCTGGAGCCCGGACGGCAGCCGCATCGCGTTCTGGCGGCTGGACCAGAGCCCCATCCAGCCCTTCTACCTGGAAGACTTCGACTCGCTCTACGCCCGGCTCGTGCCGGTGCATTACCCGAAGACCGGCACGGCCAACTCCGAGGTGAAGATCGGTGTGGTCGAGCTCGGCACCGGTCACACGGCGTGGATCGACCTCGGACCCGACAAAGACATCTACGTCGCCGCCATGGACTTCGCGGGCTCCCCCGACGAGGTCTGGCTCACCCGGCTCAACCGTCACCAGAACCGGCTCGACCTGCTGCTCGCGGACACCAAGAGCGGCGCGGCGCGTGTGATCATGACCGACAGCGACTCGGCGTGGGTCGACGCCAATCAGCCCCACTGGATCGCCGGGGGCAAACAATTCCTGTTCGTCTCGGAGCGGGACGGCTACGACCAGATCTATCTGTTCAATCGCGACGGATCGCTGGTCCGGCGGGTGACGCCGGGCGGGTGGGACGTGTTCCAGCTGGTCGGCGTGGACGAGCAGGCCAAGGTGCTGTATTGCACCGGCGCCATCGACGGTCCGCTCACCCGGCCGCTCCTCCGGGTCGGGCTCGACGGGAAAGGACTGACACGGATTTCGACGGAGCCGGGGACGCACGCCGTCGAGTTCGCCCCGACGTTCGCGCTCTACGTCGACACCTATTCGCGGGCCGGTGTCCCCCCTGTGCAGACGCTGCGGCGGGCGAACGGCACCCTGGTGCGCACCGTCGCCGACAACGCGAAGCTCGCGGCCAAGGTGACGGCGCTGGGGCTCAACCGGCCCGAGTTCCTCACGATCCCGACGGCCGATGGCGTGCAGCTCAATGCCTGGATCATCAAGCCGAAGCGATTCGATGCATCCCGGCGCTATCCCCTGCTCATGAACGTGTACGGCGGGCCGGGCTCGCAGACGGTCACCGACTCCTGGGGCGGGGCCAACTACCTGTGGCACCAGCTGCTCGCGCGGGACGGCTATCTGGTCGCGAGCGTGGACAATCGCGGCACCGGGGGCCGCGGGGCCCGCTTCATGAAGATGACCTACCTCCATCTCGGGCGGTACGAGTCGGCCGACCAGATCGCCGCGGCGCGCTGGTTCGCCACGCAGGGCTACGTGGACCCCGATCGCATCGGCATCTGGGGCTGGAGCTACGGGGGCTACATGGCGTCGCGCAGCATGTTTCTCGGCGCGGGCGTGTTCAAGGCCGCGCTGGTCGTGGCGCCCGTGACCGACTGGCGGTTGTACGACACGATCTACACCGAGCGCTACATGCGCACGCCCGCGGAGAACGCGTCGGGGTATGACGAAAGCTCCTCGCTCGCGTACGCGGACAGCCTGAAGGGCAGCCTGCTCCTGGTGCACGGTACCGGCGACGACAACGTCCATTTTCAGAACAGCGTGCGGCTGGTCGAACGGCTCGAGGGCGCCAACAAGCAGTTCGACATGCGCATCTATCCCAACAAGACACACGCGATCGCGGGCGGAAGCACGCGGGAGAACCTGTACGGCCTGTTTACGGCGTGGCTGAAGAGCCACCTCTAGCCCGGGCCGTCGTCGCGCGCGGCGGGACGGCGCTCGCCGTCCTCACCGGGATCAACCTGCTCAATTATCTGGATCGGTGGATCGTCGCCGCGCTCGCCGAGAGCATGAAACACTCCGAGCTGCGGCTCTCGGACGCTCAGCTCGGATCCTTGATGACGGGGTTCCTCGTCGTGTACATGGCCACCGCGCCGCTGTTCGGCTCGCTCGGCGACACGCGCTCGCGCCCGCGGCTGCTCGGCTTGGGCGTGGCGATCTGGAGCGTCGCCACGGGGCTGGCGGGCTTGGCGCGCAACTTCGCCGCGCTGTTCCTCGCCCGGGCTGCGGTGGGGATCGGAGAGGCGGCCTACGGCACGATCTCGCCCGCCTTGCTCGCCGACTACTTCCCACGCGAGCGGCGTGGGCGGGTGTTCGCGGTGTTCTTCGCCGCCATCCCCGTGGGCAGCGCGCTCGGGTACGTCGTCGGCGGACTGGTCGACCGCTACTTCGGGTGGCGCCAGGCTTTCCTGGTCGCCGGTGTCCCCGGGTTGGTGCTCGCGGCCCTGGCGTGGCGCCTGTACGATCCACCCCGCGGCGCGCAGGACCCCGAGGCGCCCGCCGGTGTCGCCCCTGTCGCCCGTGCCGCCTATGCCGCCCTCTTGCGCAACCGCCCGTACGTTCTCACGGTACTGGGGTACGCCGCCTACACCTTCGCCATCGGCGCGCTCGCGTTCTGGACTCCTTCGTTCCTCGAGCGGACGCGCGGCATCTCCAAGGCTCACGCGACGGTGCAGTTCGGCGCCGTGGTCGTCGCGACCGGGTTCCTCGGCACGTACGCAGGCGGGTGGCTGGGCGACTGGTTGCTGCCGCGCTCGCGGCAGGCGTACCTCTGGCTGTCGGGAGTGGCCACGCTCGCCGCCGCGCCCCTCACGCTTCTGGCCCTGACGGCGCTGACCCCGGCCGTGTATTGGAGCGCCATGGTCGCCGCCGAGCTCTGCCTGTTCGCGTCCACCGGTCCGATCAATTCGACGATCGTCAACGTCGTCGATCCCGGAATGCGGGCGACGGCGGTGGCGTTGAGCATCTTCACGATTCACGTATTGGGTGACGTGCCCTCGCCGTCGCTGGTCGGTATCGTGTCCGACGCGCGCACGCTGGGCGAGGCGATGCTGATCATCCCCGCGGCGGTGCTCGCCGGCGGGGCCATCTGGACGTACGCGGCGTGGCACGGCGGCCGCAGGCCCGGGAGTGGTGGGACGCCATGAGGAGGCTGTTGCGCGCGCTCTTCGGATTGGTGCTGCGCGTGTTCTTCCGACGGGTCGAGGTCTCCGGCCTCGAGCACGTTCCGGTGCAGGGGCCGGTGATCTTCGTGTTGAATCATCCGAGCGGGCTCATCGATCCGGCCTTCTTGTTGTGCCTTGCGCCACGGCGCGTGTCATTTCTCGCCAAGGCGCCGCTGTTCCGCATGCCCGTCGTAGGGGTCTTCTGTCGGGCCTTCGAGGCCATCCCGGTGCACCGGCGGCAGGATGTAGGAGGGGACCCGGCCCACAATCGCGAAACGTTCGAGGCGGCTCGTCTGGTGCTCGCCGGAGGGGGGGCGATCGCGCTCTTTCCCGAGGGCGCCTCGCACAGCGACCCGAAGCTCAGGCCCCTCAAGACGGGCGCGGCGCGGATCGCCCTCGGAGCGGCCGTCGGCCTCGGGGGCTCGGCGCCGATTCGGATCGTGCCGGCCGGGCTGTATTACCGGGCGAAGCGCACCTTCCGCAGCGCCGCGCTGCTGCACTTCGGCGAGCCGTTCGACGTCACGCCCGTGACCCTCGCGCCCGGCGAGGAGCCGCCGGTCGCGCCCGTGCGCGAGCTCACGGGACGGATCGAGCGGGCGCTCGCCGTCGTCACCTTGCAGGCGGAGGAGGCGGAGGCGCACGCGCTGGTGGAGCGGGCGCGGCGGATCATGCTGGCGCAGGACGAGCCTCCCCCCGCGCCGCCGTCCCTGGCCGACGAGTTCGCGCTGCGGCGTCGGCTGCTGCACGGGTACCAGGTGCTGCGCGTGCAATGGCCCGCTCGCTTCGCCGCGCTCGCCACCCGGATCGACCGCTACGAGGCCGCCCTGGCCGCCGCCGGACTCGACCCGCGGCAGCTCGCACCGCGCAGCTTCACGCTCCCTCGAGTGGCGCGCTACGTCGCGAAGGCCGGAGCGGTCCTCCTCCTGCTCTTACCGGCCGCGCTGGTCGGGCTGGTCGCGAATTATCCGGCGTACCGCGCTGTGGGCTTTGTCGCCACGGGGATCGCGAAGCAAGCCGAAGACTCGCTGGCGAGCATCAAAGTGCTCGCGGCGATGCTGCTGTTTCCGCTGAGCTGGGCCGGCGCCGCGGCCGCCGTGGCCGTGTGGCGCGGCGTGAACGATGGCTTCCTCGCGCTCGGCATGGCGCCGCTCCTCGCCGCCGCGGCTCTCGCCTTTGTCGAGCGGCTCGACCGCATCGTCGGGGGGGCGCGGGCTCTGGGGCTGTTCGCGTTCCGGCGCCGGGCATTCCTGCGGCTCCTGGCCGAGCGCAAGGGGATTCAGCAGGAGATCCTCGCGCTCGGCCGGGAAATCGGCCTTACCGCCACGTCTTGATCTGCTCCTCGAAGCCACGAGCCAGTGCCCCGAGATCCACCCGGCTGCTGCGCGCCAGTGCGATCCCGAGGTTCTTCTGGAACGTGGGCACGCTCGAATCGATTTCGACCGCGCGCGCCAGCGGGCCCAGCGCCTCGTCGTAGTTGCCCTGGCCGATGTACAGCTTCGCCAGGTTGTTCATCGACCACACGTCACGCTGGTCGAGCACGATCGCCCGTTTGTAGGCGGTGATCGCACCGGCCGAGTCGCCCAGCTCGCGTTTCACACGACCCAACAGACGGACGCTCTCGCTCGACGTGGAATCGATGGCGAGCGCCGCCTCGACGTGGGGCAGGGCATCCTGCGCCCGCCCCTGCTCGATCAGCACGCGGCTCAGGTTGACGTGGCTCTTCACATGAGTCGAGTCCTTCTCGAGGGCCAGTGTGAACGCGTTCACCGCCGCGTCCCGATCGCCGGCCTTCCAGGCCGAGAGGCCCAGCATGTAGTAGCCCCACACGTTGTCGGGCTTGTCACTCGTGTAGGCGGTGAACAGCCGCACGGCGTCGCCGTACCGCTTCTCGGCGAACGCGGTCTGCCCCTCGTCGAACGAGACCGGCCCCGTCACCACCGGCGTGGTCGGTGTCGTCACGCGCGACGTCTCGGGGGGTGCGTTGGGGACTTCGGCGGCGCTGGCTTCGGATGACGGCGACGTCTTGTGACCGCACGCCGCGACGAGGGTCGCCGCGACGAGGGTGAGGAACATGTTGCGCATACGGACCTCCTGGTTGGGGTGAACGTCCACCCCTATGGCAGGAGGCAGGCCAGTCCGGCGTCGTGGGTTATCAGTCGTCGGGACAACGGTTTGAGATCGGGAAGTCGGAGCTCTTGTGTTCGCGCAGACACGAGATTCGAGTCCAACGTGTGTGCACCCGGACACCGTCAGGCGGCGCGCCGTGTAGGGGCGCAGCATGCTGCGCCCCTACGTCTCGCGGCTGATCCCGTGCCTGCGCATGATTTTCAGGAGACTCGCGTGGTCGGCGAGGCCGAGGGCGCGGGCAGTGCGCGTGATATGCCAGTCGTTCCGCTCCAGCGCGGCGACGATGATGTGGCGCTCGGCCTCCGCCTTGAGGGCCTGGAAGCTAGTGGGCGCCGGGCCCGGCGGCCCCTCCCCGGGCGCCGCCGCGTCGCGGACATCGGCGGGTACGTCGTCGAGCCGGATCATGTCGCCGTCGGCGGCGATGATCATGCGCTCGACGGCGTTGCGGAGCTCGCGCACGTTGTTCCGTCGCCACTCGTATGCCATGAGACACTCGAGTGCGGTGGGGTCGAGCCGTTTGGGCCGCATCCCGAAGCGGGCGCAGGTAGAGCCGAGCAGGTGGTCGACCAGGGCCGGGATGTCGGAACGGCGCTCCCGCAGCGGCGGGACGGACACCAGGTGCACGTTGAGTCGATAGTAGAGATCCTGGCGGAACCGCCCAGCGGCGATCTCGGCGTTCAAGTCGCGGTTGGTGGCGGCCACGACCCGCGCGTCCACGGCGATGGTGCGGTTCCCGCCGAGCCGAGTCACCTGACGCTGCTCGATCACCCGTAGCAGCTTGGCCTGCGCGGCGAGCGGCAGCTCGCCGATCTCGTCGAGGAACAGCGTTCCACCCGAAGTGGCTTCGAACGCCCCCTTTCGCAGCGCGTTGGCCCCCGTGAACGCTCCGCGCTCGTGTCCGAACAGCTCGTCCTCGACCAGGTTTTCGGGCAGAGCGCCGGCATTGAGGGCGACGAACGGGCCGGCGGGGTTCGCCCCGAGCCGGTGGAGCTCGTGGGCCACGAGCTCCTTGCCGGACCCGCTCTCGCCGGTGATCAGCACGGGGCTCGGGATCTTGGCCACGCGGGCGATGGCGTCCGCGAGCTGCCGCATGGGAGCGCTCGCGCCCACGAGCGCCGCCTCGGTGCCGAGCCGCCGCTCGAGCGCCGCGACCTGCCCCGTGAGTCGCGCCCGCTCCAGCGCGTTTTGGACTTCACGCACCACGCGCTCCATCGGCTCGGCCTTGTCGATGAAGCCTTGCGCGCCGAGCCGGATCGCCTGGACGCAGCGGTCGTAGTTCCCCGTGCCCGTATAGACGATCACCGGCGGGCGGGCGTCGCGGCGCGCCATGCCGCGCAGCACCTCGAAGCCGTCCATGCCGGGCATCTCGAGGTCGAGCAGCACGCAATCGACCGCTTCGCGTTCGAGCAAGTCGAGCGCTTCGCGGCCGCTCGCGGCGATCAGCGTCTCGTAGCCGCCGACGCGCTTCAGGTCGTAGGCGTACTGGTCCGCCATGGCGGACACGTCGTCGACCACGAGCACGACGGTCATGCCGGGGCTCCCGGCAAGTCCACGATGAAGCGGCTCCCCGCGCCCGGTTGCGTCTCCACCCGCAGCACGCCGTTCGCGTCCAGCACCAGCCGGCGCACGATCGACAGGCCGAGCCCCGTGCCGCCGGGCTTCGTGGAATAGAAGTCGTCGAAGGCGCGCTCCAGCTCGGCCTGCGTCATCCCCTTTCCCGTGTCCGCGACGGTGATGCGCACGGTGGTCCGGCCGTTCGCGGGCGCGCCCGCCACGGCCGAGATCGTCACCGTGCCGGCGCGCGCCTCGAGGCTGTCCACCGCGTTGCCGACGAGATTCTCGAGGATCCTCCGCAGCACCAGCTGATCGGTACAGACCAGGGGGAGGTTGTCGGCCAGGTCGGCCCGCAGCTCGGCGGCTCCGGTCGCGCCCACGCGCCCGATTGTTTCCCGGATGACCTGGCTCACGTCGCACGCCTCGCGCGCCGGCGCCGGATAGAGGCGGGCGTAGTTGCCGGCGAGGTTTTCGAGATACGAGATGCTCGCCTCGACGGTGCCCTGGCGCTCCCGAAACACGGCGGTGAGTCGGTCGGGCTCGGCCGTGGCGGTCTCCGTGAAATGCCGGAACACATTACGGATGGGCGTGAGGGCGTTCTTGATGTCGTGATTCACCTGACGGGCGAGGTCGCCCATGGCGATCCGCCGCTCCGCCTCCCGCAGCTTCGTGGCACCCGCGCGGAGCCGCTCGGTCATCGAGCCGAGCAGCCGGGTGAGCGCCCCGATCTCGTCGGCGCGCTCGCTGTCGAAGGCCACGTCCAGCCGGTCCATGTCGATCTGCGCGGTCTTGCGGGCGAGCGCGGTGAGCGGCCGGCTGATGCGGAGCGACAGCCAGCCGCCCAAGAGCAGCGCGATCGCGCCGGCCAGCAGCACCGCGGCGAGGAACGCCACGTCGACCCCCCGGCGCAGCGCGATGACGGAGCCGAGCGAATGGCGGACGACGATGTGTGCCGGACGCAGCACGCTCCCCGAATCACTCTCCAGCACGAACGGCAGCGAGAAGTCGCTCAGCACCGCGGCGGCGGACGCGGCAGCTGGAACGCTGTCGCTGGGCAGGAGGACGGCCACGGTGAGCTCGGAGTCCGGCGTCAGCTCCGCCAGGTACGCCGAGTCGAGCGCGATTCCGCCGACCAGTGTGAACCGCCTACCGGCCAACCGCAGCGAGTCGACGCGCGCGATCGCGAGCATCGGCGCTTCGGGCGTGCGCGCCTGGATGAGCGCGATGCCACCCGGCGCGGCGGCGAGCGCGCGCGGCAGCGCCGGCTCGAGCCGGTCGTACTCGTTGCGGAAGTGCCCCGAGCTCACGATGCGCCCCTCGTTGTCCTGAATTTGGAGCATCGACAGACCCGCGAAGCGCATCGCTCCGCCCGCGTAGTCGAGCAGGTAGGTGCGATTGTCGCCCTGCACCACGGCCGCCCGGAAGCGGTTGTCGGCCGCGATGGCGTCGGTCAGGGCGTCGAGCCGGCGCGCGATGGCGGCACCGTCCCGGGTCAGGTGCGCGCGGATCACGGCCGCGAGTGTGGCGACGCGCCGCTGGTACTCGGCCGTGAGGCGGCTCGCCATCTCGGTACGCACGCGTACCCCGAACACCGCGAGGGGTACGAGCACGACCACGCCGAACCCGACGAGGATGCGGGTCCGGAAGGTCATCGCGGAAGGACGTGAGGCGTGCCGTCCCAGTCGACCTGCAGGGGAGGCAGGCCCCGGCGCACCACGGCGTGGAGGCGGACGTCGAGCAACGGTTCGAGCGTGCCGTTCCAGCTCCACGGCGGCAGCTCCAGCGCCGCCCGGCAGACGTCGAACACGCGGCGCCGGATCGGCAGCACGTATGCGGCGTCGCCGCCCGCTCGCAGCGCGACCGCGAACGCGGCCGGCGCGAGGCCCGTGGCCGCGGCGCGATTGCCCAGCACCCCGAGACCGACGAGGCGCGCCGCCAGGTCGGCGGCGTTCCGGTCGGCCTGATCGTACACGACGCGCTGCCGCCGGGGGGCGGACACGGCGGTGTCGTGGATCATCGGAAAGCCGCACGCCGCCAGATCCGCGAGCCAGAAGCGTCCACCGGCCCATTCGGCGGGCCGGGCGTCGAGGTGCACCGCGTCGCGCAGGCTCTCGCGCCGAATGTCGGCGAGGCCGTCGGGGTGTCCGGGCACGAGCAGGACGTACGTGCGGTTCCAGTCGAGCGCGACGTCGACGTACCCGGGTCTCGTCCCGGCGTACTCGAGCACCGCGGGGTCGCCGGTGATCACGAGGTCCGAACCCTCGTCGAGCGCGTCGCGCGTGCGGTCGGCCGGGACGCTCGAGACGCGGAGGACGGCCAGGGAACCGCGCCGCACCGGCACCGCCGTCAGGACGCCCGCCGCGTCGGTCTCGCTCACCCAGTGACCGCCCGTGCCGATCGGCCAAGCGCCGCCGGGGGCCCGCTTCGTGACCGCGAGCGCGGGGTCGGCGAGCGGCTGGAACGGCGCCGTGGGCGGCCGCAGTGCGAGCACCCTGTCGCTGAGGATGGTGACGGTCTGCACGAGCGTCGAGTCGTGCGCCCGCCAGGCCGCGACGACGTCGCGCGCCGTGACCGGCGCCCCGTCCCAGAAGCGGGCATCGTCCCGCAGCGTGAAGGTCCAACGGTCTCCCGATCCCTCCCACGACTTGGCGAGCCCGGGAAGCACGCGCCCGGCGCAGTCTAGGCGAATCAGCGTCTCGTACAACTCCGCGAACACGAATCGCTCCGCATCGTTGCGGGCCAGGGGAGCGTGCGCCGGGTCGATGGGCTCGGCGAGTGCGACGTCGACGGTGTCGCGCTTCGACGCGGGGCCGGGCGCGATGCGGCAGGCCGTATCGGACGGGGCCGCGCCGGGCGCCGGCAGCGTCGGTGCGGGAGCGGGCGCCGGCGGGCCGGCCCGGCAGGCCGCGGCGAGCAGCGCCGCGAGCAATGTGTGGCGGTGAGAAGAGATCATCGGCGGGCTCTGGTTTCGGGGAGCGTTCCGAACGATACCCACTCCCGGAAGCCCGAGCCAGGACGCGGCTACGAGCGCCGCTTCCGGTCCATCAGGGCGAGCACGTTTCCTTCCGTGTCGCGGAAGTCGGCCAGCCAGAGGTCGTAGTCGGGCGCGCGGTGCACCAGATGCGGTTCCGTGATGAACTCCACGCCCCGACCGCGCAGCGTCGTGTGGGCGAGGGCGATGTCGGGGACGAGGTAATAGATGAGCGACGCCGCGTGGTCGAGTTCGCCGGTCTCGGCGATGCCCAGCATGACCATCGTCGCGCCACACTGGAAAAAGGCCATTCGGGGGACCTGAAAGAGGAACGGCATGCCGAGGGTGTCGCGGTAGAAGCGGACGGCGCGGTCGAGATCGCGGGCTCGCACGAAAATTTGGCCGATCGCCGAGAGGCCGAAGGGCGTGGCGGCTGTGGTCATGCGTGCCTCCTGGAGGGCGCGGGTGGGTAGTCGGATCCGTGGACGGCGGGCTGCTGCTGCGTCAAGCAGTGGATGGTCCCCAGTCCCCACACGAGATCCACCGCATGGATGCCTACCACCGGCCGGTCTTTGATCAGCTCGGCCAGCACTCCGAGCGCCGCCCGGTCGTTCGGATCGTTGAACGTGGGGACCAGCACCGCGGCGTTCCCGATATAGAAGTTGGCGTAGCTCGCCGGCAGGCGCTGCCCGGCGAAATACAGCGGCGCGGGCATGGGAAGATCGACGACTTCGATCTTGGACCCGTCCTCGAGGCGCATGCCCTCGAGCCGCTCGCGGTTCTCGGCGAGAGGCCGGTAGTTCACGTCCCGTGCGTCGGATTCCCGGCACACCACGACGGTGCGGGGACCGACGAAGCGGCACACGTCGTCCACGTGGCCGTGCGTGTCGTCCCCTGCGATGCCGGCCCCCAGCCACAGGGGGTTCGTGGCACCGAGGTAATCCCGCAGCACCGCCTCGAGCTCGGAGCGCGACAGGCCGGGGTTACGGACCTGCACGGCGGGATCGAGCAGGCATTGCTCCGTGGTCAGGAGCGAACCCTGGCCGTTGACGTCGATGCTCCCGCCCTCGAGCACCACCTCGCGCCCCCCGCCCTCGACGCGCGCCGGGAAGAGCGGTACCTCGAGCCGCGTGGCCACGCGCTCCGGGATGCGGTCGTCTTTCTTCCAGTCGGGATACTTGGCCCACGCATTGAAGCGGAACCGCGCGATCGCCACGTCGGGCGGCGGGCCCCCCGCCGTGCGGCGCACGAACAGCGGCCCGAAGTCGCGGGTCCAGCCACGATTGGTCGGAAAGCGGAAAAACTCGACCCGGCCCACGTCCACGCCTGCCCGCTCGAGCACGTTACGCGCCTGGCGCTCGTGCGCGGCCGAGTTCACGAGCACCCGCACGATCTCGCCCGGCGTCAACTTGCGGACGATCTCGGCGTAGACCCACGGGATCGGCCCCAGGCGGCCAGGCCAGTCGCTCGCGTTGTGGGGCCAGCCGATCCACGTGGCGTGGTGCCGTTCCCACTCGGCGGGCATGCGAAGCCCGAGGGAGGCCGGAGTCTTCACTCAGGCTACGACGCGTCGCCGAGATAGCGACTGACGATCCCGCCGTACGCGTCGATGCGGCGGTCGCGCAGGAACGGCCAACCGCGCCGCACCTCCTCGATCCGTGCGAGATCCACCTCGCCGAGCAGGATCGCCTCGCGGTCCGCCGGCGCCTCCGCCACGACGGTGCCGAACGGATCGGCGATGAACGACGATCCCCAGAAGTCGAGTCCCTCCGTCGCGGCCCCCTCCGGGTGCTCGCGGCCGACCCGGTTCACCGCCGCGACGTAGCACCCGTTCGCGATCGCGTGGCTGCGCTGGATGGTGCGCCACGCGTCGAGCTGCTCCGTCCCGTGGGCGTCCCTCTCGGCCGGATGCCAGCCGATGGCCGTGGGATAGAACAGCACGTGGGCGCCCTGCAGGGCGGTGAGCCGGGCGCCTTCGGGATACCATTGATCCCAGCACACCAGCGTGCCGATGCGTCCGACCCGCGTGTCGAACGCGCGGAATCCGAGATCCCCCGGCGTGAAGTAGAACTTCTCGTAGTACGCGGGGTCGTCCGGGATGTGCATCTTGCGGTAGACTCCGACCACGCGGCCGTCCGCGTCGATCACCGCGGCGCTGTTGTGGTACAGACCGGGAGCGCGACGCTCGAACAGCGGCGCGATCACGACGACGCCCGCCTGTTGTGCCGCGCGCCCCAGCGCCTCGGTACTGGGCCCCGGCACCGGTTCGGCGAGATCGAACAGGGCCGCATCCTCCCGCTGTGCGAAGTACTGCGAGCGAAACAGCTCCGGGAGGCACACCAGCGCGGCGCCAGCCGCGCGGGCCTCCGCGACCTTCGCGATCGCCTTCTCGAGGTTCGCGGCGGGATCGGCGGACATCGCCATCTGCACGAGTGCGATGGTGTAGCGCTTCGGCGGCGACGTGTCGGTCATGGGGGAGAACAGTACAAGGGCCCTGGGTCCTGCGACAGACCGCTCTGCTCCTCCTGGCGCTCAGGGAGTGACGATTTCGAACGGCGTCTCCACCTGAGAGTCCGCGACCCCGCACAGCGTCACGTTCGCGACATAGCGGCCGGCGACCGGTGCGGCATCGGGCGGGATCGGAATGAAGCGGCGAAACAGGCCGCCCAGCCGGATGACGATGCGCTCGCGGTTGCCGGTGGACGCGGGCAGGGAGGTGTGCCAGCCGCCGGTGTCGCCCCCGCCTCCCCGGTCCTTCTCGCGCTGCACCCGTACGCACACGACGTCGTTGGTCGGGAGCATGAAGTCGAGCTGCGTCTGGCCGTGATTGTAGACGGTGTACATCAGCAAGGGCTGCACGCCCGTCGGCTGGCCATCGTCGGCGCGCCACGCGAAACGGTTCGGGATGGCGGCGAGGGTCACGACCGCCAATTGCGAGAAGGAGAGCTGCACCGTGGTCCGCCGTGTGCCGGGGGGCTCCAACTCCCGCAGCCGCTCGATCGCGATGCCCGCCCCTCCGGGGACGGCGGAGGAGAGCGTCACCCGACCTGTGGCCTCCACGAAGCGGCCGTCCATTCTTTGCCAGCGGGCGCCGGCATCCGCGGCGGCCAGCACGCCGATGCGCCGACCGGCGGCCGTCACGGGCTGCGGGAGCAGCAGACTCCACCGGCCGGAGTCATCGGCTTGGAGGAAGCCGTACACCGTGACCGCCGTATCCGAGCCGGTCTGCGCGGCGCACGGCCTCACGGGGGCGGCGAGCAACGCGAACGCTATGATGCCGCACCATCGCCCGACCCTCGCAGCGCGCCGCATCAGCGGCGCTGGGCCTGCCAGCGGCGAGGGTCGAACAGGGTGTCGGGGAGCGAGGTTCCGGTCTGGATCTCCGCATACTGCTCGAGCCACCGCTGCCGGCCGTCCACGAGGAACGCCACCTCCGCCGAGACCCAGGCCGGGCCGACCGGCCGGTAGTCGTTGAAGCGGATGTCGCTCGTGCGCGTGGTGTCGCGCTGCCCGGGTTCGAGCAGTCTCACGAACAGCAGCCGCTCCTTGTCCACCCAGAACTGGCGGGTGCGCAGGTCCCCGGCCCGGGCACCGACGACGTATGCGGGCCGGCCGTCCCACGTGTCCTCGTGCACCGTCGCGAGGTCGAACCCCAGCTGCTCGAGACGACGGGCGGTGCGCTCGGCGGGATCGAAATAGACGTCGAAGCCCAGCACCATGAGCGGGTGCACGAGTGCCGTCGCGCTGGTCAAGCGCCCGCCGCGGAACACGAACTGCGAGTCGCGCACGAACAACAGGCCGGCGGCCGAATCGAGCGGCTCGAACTCGATGCGCAGCCGCCCCGGTAGCGCTGCATACTCGCGCCAGGTCGAGTGCTCGGTGCTGTCGTCGGGCCGGGTGGCCGTGTTGTGCTGCACGAAGGTCAGCGTGCCGTACCACTTCCCCGCGTAGCGGTCGTGCATCGCGGCGAGGATGGCGCGGCCGTCGGGTGGCGGGCCGGCAAGGAGGCCCCACAGCGGCCAGAAGCTGAGGGCGGCGGGGAGCGTCATGGGCTATTTCTCCAGCCGGTAGCCGGCCTTGCGGACGGTGAGGATGTGCCGTGGCGCGGCGGGGTCCGCTTCCAGCTTGCGGCGCAGCTCGGCGACGTGCGTGTCGACCGTGCGACTCAGCACCGCGGCGCTGTAGCCCCACACCTCGGTGAGCAGCTCCATACGCGTCGCGACGGCGCCACGCCGCTCGAGCAGCGCCAGCAGCAGATCGAACTCCTTCGGGGTGAGCCCCACCGGTCGGCCGTCGCGCAGCACGGTCCGTGACGCGGGGATCACCTCGATCGAGCCGAACTGCTCCGGCGGCGCGGCGCCGCTACTCGGCGCGGTGCGGCGCAGCAGGGCCTCCACCCGTGCCAGCAGCTCGAGCACACCGAACGGCTTGGTGACGTAATCATCCGCCCCGAGCCGCAGCCCGCGCACCTTGTCCGCCTCCTCGCCCCGGGCCGTGAGGATGAGGACCGGCATGCGGCGTCCCTCGTCGCGCAGCGCGCGCAGCACGCGGAAGCCATCCAGACCGGGCAGCATCAGGTCGAGGATGATCAAGTCGGGGCCGCCGGCCCGCGCTCGGGTCAGCCCCTCGCTCCCGTCCTCGACGACCTCGACCTCGTAGCCCTCGATCTCGAGGTTGTTGCGCAGGCCGTACGCGAGATCGGGATTGTCTTCGACCACGAGAATTCGCGTCATGCCGTGGCTCCGAGGTCGGCCCGGATGGGTGCGCCGCCTGGTGCGGTCTGCGACAGACCGGCGAGCGGCAGCTCTAGGATGAAGCGCGCCCCCACTCCCTCGCGCCCGTCTTCCGCCCAGGCGCGGCCGCCGTGCAGCGCGACCAGCTCCCGCACCACCGACAAACCGATCCCCGTACCCGCCACCGCGGAGCCGCGGTCACGCTCCAACCGCCAGAACCGGTCCCAGATGCGCTCGCGCTCGGCCGCCGGAATCCCGGGCCCCTGATCCTCCACCCGGATCAGCGCCTTCCCGTCGCCCGCGTCCAGGCCGACGGTGATCGTCTGGTCGGCCGGTCCGTACTTGACGGCGTTGTCGAGCAGGTTGACGAGCATCTGGCGGAGCGCCTCCGCGTCGACCGAGGCGACCAATCCGTCGCTGAGCTCGGTGCGGAACGTGACGCCGCGCGCCGCCGCGAGCGGGGCGAAGGCCTCCACCGCCTCCCGCACCAGCGGGGCGAGCGGCGCCGGCGCCGGGGACAGCCGCGTGGCCTGGCGTTCGGCGCGCGAGAAGTGCAGCAGGTTCTCCACCAGATGGGTGAGGCGGCGCGCCTCCTGGTCCACGATCTCGAGCGAGCGGACGCGCTCGCCGTCCGAGCGCACGCGGCCGAGCAGCAACGTTTCGGAGAACATCCGGATCTGGGCCAGCGGGGTGCGCAACTCGTGCGAGACGCCGGACACGAAGTCCGCGCGCAGCCGCGACAGCTCGGACTCGCGGTGCAGCTGCAGCAGGGCGGCCACCACCAGGCCCGCGGTGACCGCGAGTAGGGACAGGAGCATCGGCAGGTTCGAGCGGGGCATGCCTCCGATCACGAGCTTCGGCGCGAGGTCGGGGCGGAGGGCGACCTGCACGCGAATGGCACCCATCATCGCGTGCTCGAACGAGTCCCGCGCGGCGAACGTGGGCGCGTACTGCACCGGCGAGCGATACAACTCCACGCCGTCCGCCTCCGTCACGATCGCAGAGCCGAACGAGTCCTCCGCGACGCCCCCGATCAAGGCTCTCGGCAACATCGGATATTGGTCTTTCTCGGCCGCGTACAGCGGCTCCAACGCTCGGGGGTCTTCTTCGAGGCCGACCACGGCCCGCGCGGCGCCGGCCTTGTCGTTCACGACGGTGTAGACGATCGCGCGCGACATGCCGTCCAGGGTGCGGACGATCGCGCCCACGTGCTCCTTCGGGTCATAGACGGTCCGGCTGTGGACCGGCAGGGTGTCGCGCAGCCACTTGCGCACCGGAGCGGACGGCGTCGCGCCGGCCGTCTCGAGGCGCCTGCTGCGGACGTCATAGCGGAACGTGTAGCGGGCGAACTTCCGGAAATCGGTGGCGTGCGGTTGCGTGGTTGCAGGTAACTGGCGCGGTGCCGGGAGGGGGGTGTCCGGATGACCCGCCTTGGCCCGCGTCAGCGCGTCGAGTGCCGGCGAGAAAGCGTCATAATAGAAGTTCATCTCGGTTCGATTCGCGAACCGCGCGGCGGCGAGCCGGGCGTAGTCGTGCAACACGCGCTCGGCGGTCGCCTTGTGCCCGAGGAAGTTCCGGTACGCCTGCAGCGCGATCGCACCCGCCAACGCGAGCGTGAGCAGCAGCAGCGCGGCGATGAACAGGCCGCGAGGACGGGGTGAACGCGTGCCGGAGCTCATGGGACGGTCGAGAAATGCACCCGATTCCGGGGAGTTTCAAGGTAACCCGTCGACAGAGCGAGCGGCGCGGGCTGACCGTTCTCTGACACCCCTCGCACGCCGTCTCCACCTGCGTGGCCGCAACCGTCCGTACCTTCTCACCGCACTGAGGTCGCGGTCGAAGTGTTCGACGGCCCACTTCGCCCGGCCGGTCAACCCGGGGAGCGGTTCCTGCCCCGGGTTTGGCTTTTGGGTGAACCATGGTCACCCATTCGCGTATCAACTGCCATGGCGTTCTCGCTCACCAGCGCGGCCTTCACCGAAGGATCGGCTGTTCCTCCCAAGTACACGTGCGACGGCGCGGACGTCTCACCGCCGCTCGCCTGGAGCGACGCGCCCCCGGGCACGGCGAGCTTCGCCCTGATCGCCGACGACCCCGACGCCCCGGCCGGGACGTGGGTCCACTGGGTGCTGTACAACCTGCCGGCAGCCACCGCGGAGCTGCCCGAGAACATCGCCAAGGTCGAGACTCTCGACCTGGGTGGTGCGCGTCAGGGGCGCAACGACTTCCAGCGCTCCGGCTACGGGGGACCGTGCCCACCGCCGGGTCCCGCGCACCGCTATGTCTTCAAGCTGTACGCGCTCGATGCCAGGTTGCAGCTGCGGCCCGCCGCGCAGAAGAAGGACGTCGAGGCGGCGATGCAAGGGCACACGCTCGGGATGGCCCAGCTCGTGGGAACGTACGCGAGACGGAAACGATGAGCCTGCCGCTCGCCGGCGTGCTCGCGTGGCTCGCGCTGTCGCCGACGTTTCACGTCGTCATCCTACCCGCGGCCGTGCGGGGCGTGATGAGCGATCTCTGGGTCGAGAACAACCGCCACTGGGACGAGCTCGCCGGCCAGAACACCCTGACGCAGCTGCTCGGGACGGGCAAGCCGACGCAGCGCGAGTATCTCGGCTGTCTCGAAGGGGAGGTGGTGGGCGACACGCTGTTCGTGCGCCGGCTGCAGCCGGCGGCGGACCTGCGGCAGCTGCAGTTCGCCGTGGCCGGGAAGTGCGACGGCGTCGCCCGGCTCGTCGGCACCTTCCACACCCACCCCTATCGTGCCGACTCCGCCGGGCGGGCCATCAAGGAGCGCGGCCTGTCGGCCATGGACCTCGAGACCTTCGCCGCGTCCCCCGACGTCGTGGCCATGGTCATGTGGGACCGGGACTCGCTCGACGTGGCTACCAAAGCCGAGGACGGCAGCGTGCGCCACCCCGCGCCGCTGGCGGTGCGCTAGCGTTCCCTCACCAGCGCGACATCACCACCTTCTTGTCGGTATAAAACTCGATCGCGTCCTGCCCGTGCGCCTTCAAGTCGCCGAAGAACGACCCTTTCGTGCCTCCGAACGGAAAGAACGCCATGGGCGCCGCGATGCCGAGGTTCACTCCGATCATGCTCACCCCCACCCGGTAGCGGAACTCGCGAGCCGCCCTGCCAGAGGTGGTGAAGATCGACGTCGCGTTTCCATAACTGGAGCGCCCGATGACATCGATCGCTTCGTCCAGGTCGGCCACGCGCGTGACGCTCGCCACCGGTCCAAAGATTTCCTCCCGCCCGATCGTCATCTCCGGCCGCACGCCGTCGAACACCGTCGGACCGACGAAGTGGCCCCGGGGATACCGCTCCACTCGGGTGGCGCGGCCGTCGAGCAACAGCTCGGCGCCATCGCGTCGGCCGGCTTCGACGTAGGAGAGCACCCGGTCCTTGTGTCGTCCCGAAACGACGGGGCCCATGGTCACTCCGGCATCCAAACCGTATCCGAGCCGCAGGTTCTTCGCCGCCCCGAGCAGCCGATCGCGGAACGGGGCGTACGCGTTGCCCGTGGTGACCACCACGCTCCCGGCCAGACAGCGCTGGCCGGCGCACCCGAACAGCGACTCGCTCACGCTGGTCACGGCCCGGTCGAGGTCTGCGTCGGGCAGAACCACGATGTGGTTCTTGGCGCCGCCGAGGGCCTGGACGCGCTTGCCGTGCTTCGCCGCCTCCTCGTAGACGTGCCGGGCGACGGCCGACGAACCCACGAACGAAATCCCGACCACGTCGGGGTGCGCGAGCAGCGCGTCGACCGCTTCCTTGCCCCCGTGCACCACGTTGAGCACGCCCGGCGGCAGGCCCGCCTCCTGCGCCAGCTCCGCGAGTCGGGTCGCGGTGAGCGGCACCTGCTCGCTCGGCTTCAGGATGAACGTGTTCCCGGCGGCGATGGCGTACGGCCAGAACCACATGGGGACCATCGCGGGAAAGTTGAACGGGGTGACCGCCGCGAACACCCCGAGCGGCTGGTGGACGTATTCGCAATCGATGCCTGCGGCGATGTCTTCGAGCGCCCGCCCCATCATGAGGGTGGGGATGCCGCACGCGTGCTCCACGTTCTCGATGCCGCGGCGCAGCGAGCCTCGGGCTTCGTCGAGTGTCTTGCCGTTTTCGCGTGTGATGATGTGTGAGACCTCGTCGAAGTGCTGCTCCAGGACCTGCTTGAGCTGGAACAGGTGACGCGCGCGCACCACGGGGGGGACGGCGCGCCAGGCGGGGAACGCCGCCCGGGCCGCGGCGACCGCTTGATCGACGTCACGCGCCGTCGACAGGGGCACCCGAGCGAGCGGCTCCACGGTGGCGGGGTTCGTGATTTCGAGGCAGTCGCTGGGCGAGGCGTCGACCCACTCGCCGCCGACATAATTGCGCAGTGTCCGCATGACGCTCGTCGTCACGGCAACCCTCGAGTCAAACTCCGGTGGGAGCGAGCACTAGTCAATCGGGCGGTGCTGCAACACACGTGCCGCCAAGCCGCACGAGTGGCGGGTCACGGAGCGGCGGGCGGTGCGGTGCCCACCTCCGTGCCGAACGCACCCGTGAGGATGCGGCCCGCGCGCTTGACCTGGACCCAGATCCGATACGTCCCCGGTTTGGGGAAAGCGTAGGGGAAGGAGACGACGCCAGACCCGACCTCGTCCGGTTCTCCCATTCCCGTCTCCATCGCCCTCAACCGTTTCCCCAACGCTCCGCGAACCGTATCTCCCGGCTGTCGCAACACGAATGTCTCGAGCGCCGCCAGGGAGATCGTACCGGCGGGGTGGAGATGGACGAATACCTGGCCGTCGTCGCGCGCGATCATCGCATGGCCCGCCATTCCCATGTACGGCTCGAGCCTCGCCGGCCGTCCCTGCGGATCGGTCACCACGAAGCGTAGCGGCGCGTCCTGATCCACGACGATCGGCGCGACGCTCCGGTCCCAGATCATCGTCGAGCCGTCGGCGAGCCGACTGCGCTCCCCCGTCCCCCGTCCCTCGTCCCCCGTCTCGAGCCAGGCGTCATCCGGATCGGACGGTCGCCACGTCCCCGTCGGCGCCGGAACGTCGACCGTCGCCACCAGCGTCTCTGCGAACCCGCTTTCGTGGACGATGTCGGCGTAGACGCGGTAACGGCCCGCCGCGAGTGGGGGCAGGGCCGCCTCGAAGGTCGTGGAATCGAGGGGCAGCGGATGCAGATGGGCGAACCCGTCGCTGCTCGCGTCGCGCACCAGGAAGAGGTGCATGAGATGCCCGTGATCGGGCACGAGCGGCGTCCACTGGCGCTTGGCATCGGTCCACGCGGTGTCGTCGATCGCGAGCCGCAACACGCGCCCGCTCCCGGTGGAGCGGGCGGTGGCGGTGGCGTGCAACGGCTGGTAGAGCCCGGTGCGGTACGCGGCGTCGACGCCGTTCCACCACGCCCGACCGCCCAACAAGGCGAGGACCAGCACCAGGGTTGCCCCGGCCATGGCCACACGGGCGCGCCGCGTGCGTCGTCGGTCGGGCTCGGCACCGGGCTCGAGCCCGCTCTCCCCTACCGCCGCCCCGATGATGGTGATGGCCCCGGCGAAGAGGAACGCTCCGAGTCCGAGTAGCGCGATGCCGAGCGGCTGCGCGAGGGCGAGGCGGCGCGTGGCGACCGCCATCACGGGGACCAGCGCCGTGCCGGTGCCCGCGTCTCCTTCGACCGTCACGCGTACGCTGTAGGAGCCGCCCGCCATCAGCCACAGCGCCGCGCTGTACGCCGTGGAATCGCCGGGGACGCGCTCGGCGACATCGGGCGGGGGCGGTGCGGCGGTCTTCGGATCCCAATAGACCGGGAGCACCAGCACACGCCGTACGGCGGGGGGCGTCGGCGGGGCCAGCAACCGCACGGTGATCTGTGCCAGCCCGGGCACGACGCCCGGGTTGCGTACGATCACACGCACGGCGTACGGACCGGCGGAGCCTTCGAAGTAGGTGTCTGGGCTGCCCACGTGTGCCGACGCGACCAGCGCAATGGCGCCGATCGCGAGCAGCCGACCGGTGCGGCTCATCGCCGGATCCGAGCCATCCAGTTGCCCCACCACAGGCCGATCCGCGCGAACGCAACGGCCAGCAGGGCGGAGAGCGCCAGCACCCGCGGGGTCACCGGGTCGGTCTCGGTACGCCAGAAACGGTACCGCCAGGGGCCAGGGCGGCTCGAGTAATCCCACTGGTCCACGCCGAAGACGAAGTTGCGGGCGTGCGGCGTGAGCAGGAATTCGGTGAAGAACCACTGCGTGACGAAGAAGACGAGTAAGAACGTCAGTCCCACGAGCACCGAGAGCAGCCAATCGCGGCCCGGGCCCACCCGGCGCATCACCATGTCGATCGCGAGGGCGGGGACGACCAGCAGTAGCGGGAAGGGTGGGGGCACCATGTGGGTCACCGGGTTGAACACCGGGGCGAGCTTCGGCGTCGCCGGCGCGAGCTGCAGGATCCAGATCATCAGGAGCGAGATCAGCATGTACACCGCCGCCGCGGTCGTGGCGGGCCAGCGCAGGCGGGCGGCGCGGGCTGCCGCGACGAGCAGCAAGGGCAACGCGCACGCCGCGATCTTGTAATAGAGCGCGGTGTGGGCGACGTTCGGGAAGCCGAGCTGCTCGATGCTGAGGGTGGTCGCGTTCTGGAGCAGGATTCCCACCAGGTAGGCCACGAGCACGCCGTACGGCGGCGCACGCTGCTCGGCCGGCGTGCGGTTCTGGAGCGCCAGCATGAGGAAGAGACTGCCGAGCTGGATCGCCCAGATGCCGAGCGCGAGGATCACGTGGGGTGGCGACAGGACCTTGACGTCGAGGCCGTACGCGTTGTGCCACCAGTTGTCGAACGGCGCCGACGTGATCATCGCCAGCGCGCCCCAGATGCCCAGCCACGCGCCCAGCGGCGCGCGGAACCCCCAGAAGCGCACGCTCGCCGCGCGCGCCTCCGGCGGTCCCGCGAACGTCGTTTGCAGCGCCAGCCAGCCGCACGACAACCCGGCGAGCACGCCGCCCAAGTAGATCGCCATGTGGGCCGGCGTCCAGAACGTGTCGCGCCCGATGGAGCGATGCCACGAGATGTCCCAGATGATGCCCACCTTCGCGCTCGTCGCCGCGACGAGCGTCGCGGCGACGTACCACGGGAGGATCGCTACGCGCGGCGTGGCGCGCTCGGACGGGATGGCCGCCGCCGTCATGCCTAGGTGTCTCCCGAGCCTCCCGCGACGAGGCCCCGCTGGCGCCACTTCTCGAAGATCTTCTTCGCCTGCTGGTGCGCCTCGTCCAGCGCCTGCTTGGCGCTCATCCGTCCCGTCGCCGCGTTCGCGAACATGGTGGGTAGCACGAACGTGTCGAAGATCTCACTCTCCGCCGGGTTGGCGGGTCCGGGATGTCCAATATTCGTGGCCCACTGGAGCGCCGTGCTGATCGGCTTGAGCTTGGAGGGCGGATTCGAGCCGAACGGATCGCTCGCCGTCACCTGCTCGAGCCACTTGCTGCCCGAGGCGGGCTTCTGGGCGAGCGGCACGCCGGGGTCCGCCACCGAGCCTGTGTACGACGGGAAGTTGTACAGCTTGCTCCCGAGAACAGCGTCGCGGTAATGGGCGACGAGGTCGATGAGAAACCGCCGCGCCAGGTCGGGGCTCTGCGCGAACTTCCAGATCACATAGATGCCCATCACGTGCTCGCTCGCCCAGCCCGTGCCACGGGGCCCCTTGAGCGCGGGCACGAAGAAGATGTCGTCCGCCACCGGGAGCTTGTTGTCCTGCGCCGTGCGATAGGCGGATATGGAGTTGAGGATGTAGGCGGTCTGCTTGGCGTTGAGCGCCTGGTTGTTCGACGCGGCGTTCCAACTCAACACCGCCGGGTTCATGCCCGCCTTGAAGAGCCGCATGCCGAACTCCAGGGCCGCGAGCGCCTGATCTGATTTCAGCACCACGTTCTCGTTCGCGTCCTGGATCGAGCCATCGAACGACCACAGCATGGCACGCGTCGCCATGTTGGTGTCCAGCTCCTGCGACATCCCGACGCCGATCGGAATCTGGATCTCGGGGTGCTTGCTCTTGATCTGCGGCGCCGCCTTGACGAGGTCTTCCCACGTGACGGGGCCGTTGGGCATCCCGATCTCGGTCCACACGCTCTTCAGGTAGTCGCCGGGATCGGGCACGTAGTTGTCGCTGAAGCCGAACCATTTGCGCGTCACCGGGTTGTAGGTGCTGCGCTTGCACAGGTCGAGCAGCGGGCCGTGTTGGCGCTCGGCCTCCTGCACCAGGTCTCCCATGTCGAGCACGTGCTCCTCGAAGGCCCCGGGGGGCGAGAGGAACTGGAACAGGTCGTGGCCCTGCTGCGCGGCGACCTCGGCGTTGGCGCGCGTCCCCAGGTCGGCGAGGGCGATGTGATCCACCGTCACGTCGATGCCTTTGGCGGTGCCCCAGTCCTTGGCGTATTTGTCGAACCACACGTCGTAGGAGGGGACGAAGTGACTCCACTGCAAAATCTTGAGCGTCTTCTGCGGGCGCCTGATCCGGATCGTGGGGCCGAGAGCGACCGCCGCGGCCGCTCCGGTCGTCGCGGCCACGAATTCACGTCGATCGATCCTCTTCCGCTGTGCCATGGATCTCTCCTCAAATATACCTGTGGGACAACCCGCGCAGCGGAGCGGGAACGCTCTGCTGCATCGGCCGTTCATGGCGCGAGAACGTCGTTGCGTGGCGCCGACGCCGCAAGGCGTCACGGCGGCACCGCCGGGGTGACATAGGGCAGGGTGCTTGCGAAGAGCCACATCAGAAACAAGACCACCGGAAGGTGCACGAGGAGTTGTACTGCCGCGTAGCCGACGAGGTCGCGTGCGCGCACGCCCAGGAGCCCGAGCAGCGGCAGCATCCAGAACGGGTTGACGAGGTTCGGCAGGGCCTCCGCGGCGTTGTACATCTGCACCACCCAGCCGAGGTTCACCTTCAGCTCGTTCGCGGCCTGAAGTAGATAGGGCGCTTCGATCACCCATTTGCTCCCGCCCGAGGGCACGAACAGGCCGAGCACGGCCGAGTAGATGGACACGAGGATCGGATAGCTGTTCGTGTCCGAGACGCGGACGAACAGTCCGGCGAGCCACTGTGAGATCGGCGATGGGTCGCTCGCGGTGCCGGTGATCATGCCGAAGATCCCCGCATAGAACGGGAACTGGATGAGCACGCCCGCCGTCGCGGGGACGGAGCGCGTGACGGCCTCGAGGAACCGCCGCGGCCGCCAGTGCAGCAGCAGGCCGGCGAGCAAGAAGATGAAATTGTAGGTGTTCAGGTCGAGCGCCTGCGCGATCCCCGCCGCGATACCGCCGCCTTTCGACGCGAACAGCTGCACCAGGTAGGCGGCCCCCACGATCACGATGAGAATCGTCAGCAGGGGGCTGTATTCCAGCCATTCGCCGGGGCGCTGCCGCGGCGGGGTGCGGATCTCCAGGGGCTCGGGGCGGATACCGTAGCTCTCCGCCGTGCGCGCCGTCCGCCCGTCCGGCGCCGTCAAATAGGCGACGAGCACGGAGACCGCCATGAGGACGACCGCCGTGACGATGCTTTGCCAGAGGAAAATCGTCCGCGACAGCGGCAGCACGCCTGCGATCGGCAGCAGCGTGGCGGGGATCGATCCTTTGGTGGCCATGAGCAGGGCCGCTGACGACGACAGGCCGAGGGCCCAGACGCTGCCGAGCCCGAGGTAGCCGGCGGCTCCGGCGGCGCGGTAGTCGGTCTGCGGCACGCGCCGTACCACTTCGCGGACCAGAAGCCCGCTGAACACGAGGCTGAATCCCCACGAGAGCAGCGACGAGACAGTCGCAAACAGGGCGATCCACGCAACCGCGGTGCGCGGTGTCTTGGGGATCGTGGCGAGCCACTGCACGAGACGATAGACCGGCGGTGAGGACGCGACGACGTAGCCGAAGATGACGATGAGCGCCATCTGCATCGTGAACGGGATGAGCGACCAGAAGCCGCTCCCGAAGTAATGCGTCATCTGCAAGGGGCTCCGCCCCAGGGCGACTCCCGCGACGAAGACGATCACGATTCCGATGAGGGCGAAGACGAACGCATCCGGAAACCAGCGCTCGGTCCAGTCGGAAATTGTCAGACCGAGCCGGATCGCCGCAGGCTCGCGCGAACGTGTCACAGCAGGCGTGTCGACCATGAGCGCATCTCCCTCAGGACACCTTCGCCGCAACGAGCTCCCTGATCCGATCCACCGCGGCCGGGTTCTCGAGCGCCGACAGATCCCCGAGATCGGCCTGGCCGAGGTACGCGCCCCGGATCACCCGACGCAAGACTTTGGCGTTGCGCGTCTTCGGCAGCTCCGCCACGAAGCGCACGGCATCCGGGCGCAGCGGCCGGCCGAGCAGCTCCATGACCTTGTCGGCGATTTCGCTCGCCAGGACGTCCGATGACTCGTAGCCGGGGCGGAGGACGGCGAACACGATCACCGCCTCGCCTTTGACCTCGTGCGGGACCCCGACCGCTGCGGCCTCGAGCACCGCCGGATGCGCCGTGGCGGCCGACTCGACCTCTCCAGGGCCTACGCGCTTTCCGGCTACCTTCATGGTGTCGTCGCTCCGGCCGTCGATGTACCAAAACCCGTCGTCGTCGGTTCGCGCCCAGTCGCCCTGGACCCAGACGTCCGGGAAGCGTCGCCAGTACGTCGCCAGGTAGTGCTCGTGGGCGTGCAAGAAGCCCCGCGTCATGCCCGGCCACGGCTTCCGCACGACGAGCTCGCCTACCGCGCCTCGCACCGAGCGGCCACTCTCGTCGCACACGTCCGCGGCGATGCCGGGCACGGGGCCGGAGAACGACGTCGGCTTGATCGGCGTCCAGGTCGTGCAGCCGAGCAGGCCGCCGGACACCTCGGTCCCCCCGGAGTAATTCACGAGCGGCGCGCGCCGTTCGCCCGCTACCCCGAAGTACCACCACCACGGCTCGGGATTCCACGGCTCGCCGGTGGAGCCGAGCACGAACAGCGACGACCGGTCGTGTGCGCGCACCGGCTCCTCGCCCGCGCGCATCAAGCCGCGGATCGCCGTGGGCGAGATGCCGAGGTGGGTCACGCGATGTCGCTCCACGATCGACCAGACGCGACCGGCGTCCGGGTAATCGGGCGCGCCGTCGTACAGCACGATCGACGCGCCCAGGATCAACCCCCCGGCGATGAGCCAGGGCCCCATCATCCAGCCGAGATCGGTGAACCACCACATGAGATCGCCCGCCTGCAAGTCGAAACAGTGCGCCAGGTCCTGCGCCGCCTTCACGGGGAAGCCGCCGTGCACGTGCACCGCGCCCTTCGGCCGGCCGGTCGTGCCGGACGTGTAGATGATCATGTAGGGATGCTCGGCGGGCACGTCCGCGAACGCGTCGTCCCCGCCGCTTCCGCTCGCCACGACGTCATCCCACCACACGTCGCGCTCGCGCATGCGCACTTCGCAGCCGAGCCGGGGGACCACGATCACCGTACGGGCGCCCGCTCGGTCGGCGGCCGCGTCGGCGGTCTCCTTCATCCGTACCACCTGGCCGCGCCGACGCAAGCCGTCGGCGGTGATGAGCACGCTCGCCTCACAGTCGCGCAGCCTGCCCGCGATCGCCTCGGCGGCGTATCCCGAGAAGATCGGCGTGTAGATCGCGCCGATCGCGGAGACGGCGAGCGTCGCGATCGCGCATTCGGGGATCATGGGAAGGAAAATGCCCACGCGGTCTCCGGCTCGGACGCCGAGCGCGCGCAGGCCGGCCGCGAAACGACGCACCGCCGACGCCAGCTCACCGTATGTGAGCCGCCGCGTCACGCCGTCTTCGCCCTCGAACACGAGCGCCGTCCGGGACGGATCGTGGCGCAGCGCCGTGGTCACGTAGTTCAAGCGACCGCCGACCCACCACGTGGTCCAGGGAAGGCCGCGCGACGTGTCGAGCACGCGCTCGTAGGGCGCCTGCCACACCAGGCCAAGATCGCAGTCGACGGCGCGCCAGAAGCCCTCGAGGTCTTGGACCGACCAGCGGTACAGCGACGCGAAGTCGCGGTGGCCGTGGTCCTCGGCGAAGCGGCGCAGCCGGCTGCGGGCGAGATACCGCTCGGTCGGACGCCAGGCGATGTCCATGCAGCTACCGGCGCTCGCAGCGGAGCGCGATTCGCTCCGCTGCGAGTCTGGTCTCCTTACAGCGTGTACAGCGCGCTGAGCGCGTACTGGTCGGCGCTCGTGATGCCGGTGCTCCAGCGCATCACATTCCGGAAGTACTCCAGGCCGGCGGCATAGCGACCTGCCCGGAACCGCAGCATCGCCGAGCCGGTGTGGCTCAACTGACGCAGCAGCGTCCCAGTGGTCTCCCGGTTGAACCGCGCGTAATCCGGTTGATCCATTCCGTAGTCCGCCCAGACACTCCAGTGAGACGTGAAGTCGTACCCGGCCTGCGCCCACGCGCCCCAGCCACGGATCTGCGGCTGGAACTGGTTGATGTGGCCGAATTGCGGCCCCAGCCCCTTCCCGTAGTAGAAGTTGCCGTGCAGCGTGAAGCCGCTGACCGCCACGTACTGGCCCGTCGCGACTCCCCAGTCGGTGATGTTGGATCCTCGGACACCGGTGCCGTTCGGGTCTTTCCAGTCGTTGTGGTACACGACGTAGCCGTTCCAGCTCACGGTCGAGAATTTTCTCGCCGCGTTGACCCGCGCTTCGACCTGCGGCGCGCCGGAGGCCTCGCCGCTACCGACGATGCCGATGCTATCCCGAGGGATGCCGGGGGTGACGGGGCCAGACCCCTTCATCGCTGCCACCTGAAGCTGAATCTTGAGGGGGTTGGTGGGCGTCAAATCGTGATACAGAAACACCCCGGGGAACCGCCAACCGACCACGCCGCCCGAGGCGAGGCCGACCGGAAAGGGGATGTGCGTCAGCGAGACGGGGATGTCCGTGTTGAAGAACGGCGCCCAGAACTGACCGATCCGCAACGTCGTGCGGCCGTTCGAGAAGTCCACGAAGGCGTGCCGGAGGCGGAACTGTGGCTGCTCGTCCCCGAACGGCGGCGAGCCGTTGAACGCGCCGAAGAAATCGCCCTCGAGCGTGGCGCGCGGAGCCCAGTTGCCCAGCACCGGCGGCGCGTTGAAGGTGAAGTTGAGGCGCGTGTTCCGGACATCGCCGTCGACGATCCCCTGGTTGACGCCCGGCTGAATGGCTGGCGCGGCCGCCCACGCGACGTTCTGCCCGTTCCCGAAGCCGCCCGCAAACGACCCTCGGTCGTTGAACAAGCTCCCATTGATGAAGCCGCTGATCGTGAGCGTCTCTCCTTCTCCCAACTTAACCACCTGCTGCGCCGTGGCGGCCCGTGCTCCTCCCAGAATCAAGACGCCGGCGACGGCGAGCTTAGAGAACGATGCCATCCGCGTTCGCATGACACCTCCTGGCGTAAAAAAGTGGCTACCGCGCGCTCCAACCGGGCGCGCCAGAGCCCGCACGCTCAGTCTCGTTTATCCTTTCACCGCTCCCATGGTGAAACCCTGGATGAAGCGGTCCATGAACGCGTTGTAGACGATCGCGAGCGGGATGCTCGTGAACAGCGCGGCCGCCATGAGCGCCCCCCAGTGGTACACGTCCCCGCGCACCAGTGCGATCGGGACTCCCAAGCTCACCGTCATCTTGTCTACCGAGCTGATGAAGGTCAGGGCGTACACGAATTCCTGCAACACCAGCGTGAAGGTGAACACGACCACCGTCAAGATCCCCGGAACGATCAGCCGTGGCGCCACTTTCAGGATCACCGCCAGGCGACTGTAGCCGTCGATCATCGCCTGCTCCTCGATGTCCCAGGGAACCGACCGCAGGAATCCCATGACGAGCCACGTGCAGAACGGGATCGTGATGGTCGGGTAGATCAGGATCAGCGCGCCGAGCGAGTCCTGGAGGCCGAGCAGCGAGACGAGGCGCGAAAACGGCACGAACAGGAGCGTCGGCGGAATGAGATAGGTGAAGAATATCCCCATGCCCAGCCGCTCGCCCCAGCGGCCCGCCAGCCGCGCCAGGCTGTACCCCGCCGGCACGGCCACCGCCACCGTGATGACGACCACCGCGACGACCACCACCAGCGTGTTCAGGACCCAGCGGGGAAAGTCGGTCTGGCCGAACAGCAGCTTCACGTGCTCGAGCGTGGGGGGATCGTTGAAGATCCAGGGGATGTGACTCGTGTCCGACGCACCAACGTACAGGTCGCGGTTCTGCTTGAACGACGTGATGAGCATCCAGTAGAACGGAAATCCGGCGAACACGACGAAGCCCAGCGCCGCGGCGTACAGCGCCACGCGTTTCACCGCGCCCCCACTTCCGTGTGACGCGCCAGTCGCAGCATCGCCACGGCGACCACGATCAGGAACGGCAGCAGAAACACGGCAATGGCGGCGCCCTGGCCCAGATCGGCGCCGAGAATGCCGCGCTGGAACGCGAGCGTGGGGAGCACGTGCGTGGTGTTGGCCGGCCCGCCGCCGGTGAGGATGTAGACCACGCCGAGATCGGTGGCGGTGTACACGACACCGAACAGCACCGCCACCGCGACCACCGGCATGAGCAGCGGCAGCTCCACCTGGAACAGCCGCCGCCAGAACCCGGCGCCGTCCACGATCGCCGCCTCGACGATCTCTTGCGGGATCGACGACAGCCCGGCGAGCACGATCACCGTGGCGAACGGGAAAATCCGCCACGCCTGCACGATGATGATGGCGACGAGCGCGAGCGCTGGATCGCCCAGCCAGTACAGCCAGCCGTGCATCAAGCCCGCCGCCCTGAGGGTCCAGTTGATCACGCTGAACGTGGAGTCGAAGATCCACGTCCACGCGATCGCGGCGAGCGACACCGGCACGGCCCACGGCAGCAGCAACACGAAGCGCGCGAACCGCTTGCCCCGGAACGTGGCACGCAGCACCTGCGCTGCCGCGGTCGCGAGCACTACAACGAGGAGCTGCGAGCCGACGGTCACGATCGCGCTGTTTCTGAGCGCCCGCAAAAATATCGGATCGCCCAGAATGGCCGCGTAGTTGCGCAGCCCCGCCCACCCGAAGTGCAGGCTCCCGGCGGTCGCATCGCTGAAGCTGAGCAGAATCGCGAACGCGAACGGCACGCCGACCAGCAGGATGACATAGACGAGCGATGGGGCGAGCATGATCGCACCCAGCACGTCTTCCCGGTCGGCGATGGTCCGGTGCGGCTTCATGGCGCGCGCTTCAGTCCCGTGTCGGCGTCGAAATAGCGCAGCGCCCGCCGCGGCACCGCGAACTCGTGCGTCTCGCCCTCGGGGATGGCGAGGGCGATGGTCGCCGGCACCTTCGCGATGATCGTGACCTCGGCTGGAGGGGGGGCGCCGGCTTCGACTACCGAGCCGTAGACGTAGCGGTCGGACCCGAGATACTCAACCCGCCGTACGGCGAAGCGAAACACGCGCGTGTCGTCGCCCGTGCCGAACACAGTCTTGGGAAGAAAATGCTCCGGGCGAAAGCCCAGGAGCGTGCGGGCGGGCAGGGAGGGGTCGCGCGCCTCGAGCAGGTTCATGGGCGGTTGGCCGACGAACGTGGCCACGAACGTGTCGACCGGATCCTCGTAGACCTCCTGCGGCGTCCCGATCTGCCGCACCTTGCCGCGCTCCATGACCACGATGCGGTCGCCCAGTCCCATCGCCTCCACCTGATCGTGGGTGACGTAGACGGTGGTGGTCTTGATCCGGCGCTGAAACCGCTTCAGGTCGTCTCGGGCGGTATTGCGCAGCTTGGCGTCGAGATTCGCCAGCGGCTCGTCGAGCAGGAACACCTTGGGGTCGCGCACCAGCGCGCGACACAAGGCGACGCGCTGGCGCTCCCCACCCGAGAGCTGGCGCGGGTAGCGATCGAGGTAGCGGGAGATGCTGAACAGCTCGGCCGCCCACCGCACCTTCTCCTCGATTTGCTTGCGCGGCGTCCGGCTCGCCTCGAGGGGAAAGGCGATGTTCTGGAACACCGTGCGGTGCGGGTAGAGCGCGTAGCTCTGGAACACCATGGCGATGCCGCGCGCTCGGGGCGGTACGTCGCCGTCCACACGCTGGTCGCCGATGTGGATCTCGCCCGACGTGGGCCGCTCGAGCCCCGCGATCATCCGGAGCAGGGTGGTCTTCCCCGACCCCGAGGAGCCGAGCAGCACCAGGAACTCCCCGTCGCGGATCGACAGGGTCACCCCGTCCACCGCGTGCAGGTCTCCGAAGTGTTTTCGCAGGTTTCGGATTTCGATGCCAGCCACCGTTCGGGCCGCTACCTCCCGGCCTTGCGCCCGTGCGCGGTCGTGTCCGGCGGCTTCGCCAGGTTCACCGGCGGATTGTAGATGATGCGGTAGGGGTTGTCCGGTACCTGCAGGTCCTTCACGACCGCGGGCGGCGGGCCCGCGGCGGGCCATGCCTGGCGGCGGGCTCCGCCGCCGCAGGCGGCGAGTGCGCCGACGATGCTGCCGAGGACGACGATCCGGGTGGACGCGGCAACGTGCATGGGTTCCCCTCGCTAACGGCTGGTGTTGGACCCTTCATCGGAAAGCGCATCGTCCGACGGCGCGCCCCGCTCGAGCCAGTCGCCGAACGCGGTCGCGTCCTGGGCCAGGCGCCACTCTTCGAAGATCGACAGCGCCATCGCCCGCACGCCGCCTTCGCTCGGGCCGGCGGCCAGGCACTGCTCGTACAGCCACTCCTCGAACCGCTCCGGCGCGGGGTCGGCCGCGACGGCCCGCTCGAGCAGGTCCCGCTTGATCGTCAGGCCGATCGCGTCCGGCGTCGTGTCGCGTTTGCGGCGCCGCCGCCTCCCCTCCGACGCGTCGAGCGCGGCGAGCAGCTCGGCGCACACGACCGCTGGGCGGGCGTTCACGCCTCACCCTGGCGGAGCGACCTCCACCAACCTCCACCAACCTCCACGAACCTCCCCCAGCCGCGTCGCTCCGTGATCCGACACTCCAGCGAATAGCCCGGCCGCTCCGGCCGTCGATAGCCTCGTTCCAGCGCCGCGATGTCGAGCGGGACCGTCGTCAAGTCGTCGACCAGAATCGCCCACGGCGCGAGCGGCCGGACCGTCGTCACGGCCTTCAGGTAACCCTTGCACGTGTTGCAGACCTCGATCTTGCGCGTCTGTTCGCCCGCCTCGGGCGTCAGGTAGCCGAGGTTGTCGTGATGCGTCTCATCGCAGTACACGCAGCGCAGCTGGGGAATCGCCCATCCCACTCCGCAGCGCCCGCAGCGCAGCTGGCGCTTGCGCTCGAGGCCCGTGTACTCGGCCACGACCGGCCACGCCCCGCACAGCGGGCAATAGCCTTCCCACCAGGTGGGCGGCAATTCCCGGGCCAGACTGCGGGCGTAGGCTTGAAGCAGGGGAAGCACGGCCATCTGGCCGGCCACGCGAAGGATCGAAGGGTCGGCCCCGGCCTCTTGGGCGAGCGCCTCGAGGCGCGCGTCGTCGTAACGCAGCGCCGCTTCGAGCAATCCGCTCCCGTCGATTTTCCTCACCTGCTGCGGGAGCGCCAGGGTGAGCAGCTGGCGCAGCCAGCGACGGGCGGCGCGCCCGTTGAGGGTGATGTGGGCGTGCGACAACACGGGCGCCTTGACGGGTCGCTCCGCCGCGGGTTCCGGCACGGCGGCGTCCCAGAGGGCTCGGTCTTCGCCCTCACCGAGGGCCGCCTCCAACAGCGTGAGCCACGCGTCGGACTCGGGCGTCTCGCGGCGGACCGCGGCCACCCGCTCTTGCAGCTCTATGTTCCGCGCGCGCCGAATGCGGGCATGGGGCCAGAGCATTTCACCTTCACGGTGCGGCATGGGGTCCGGTAGTACATGGTGGCGCCTGCGTGCACGTCGACCACGCGGTCGTGGTTGCCCGGATCGCCTCCGGGCCCTCCCCCCCGCACGCGCTTGGCTTCGGGGCTGGCGCAGCCCACGAGACCGGTCAGGAGCAATGCCAGCCGCCAGCGGCGTGGAGTGGTCATGCTACATCCCCGCCGTTACCCGGTAACGTTCGATTCCCTCGGACGCGAATATCGTGGCGAGTCGCAATAGGAACCCGCCGAGCAGCACGAGCCTGGCGGCACTGGCCACGGGCCGTCGCTGCAGGTGCAACCAGAGCGGTGCGAGGATCCCGAACGCGACCACGCCGACGAGCAGGATCAGTCCCCAGAAACTCACCCACACTTTGTTCAGCGAGCCGAGCGACGCCACAAACAGGACGAGCACGAGCAGCTCGACGACGAGCGCCTTGGTGTCGAACGCCGACAATCGGGCGAGCGCCTGCTCGGTCGCCCCGCGACGGCGCCCGAGCAGGATGAGCGCGGCCGTCCCGGTGGACACGCCGGACGCGAGGAACAACGCCCCCAGCCACGGGCCGTCCGCCCAGATGGGACGGTTCGTCACCGAGAGCAGGACCCCCGTGTAGCCGGCGATGAAGATGCCGAGCAGGCCCGCCCCAGCCCCGACGAGCTTTGCGAGCCCGCCGTGCACGGCGCCACCCACGGCACGGAGCGTCGGATTGTGGAGGCGCCCTTCCTCGGCCATGCCGCCGACCGCCGCGAGGACCGAGAAGAGCCCGAACGCGAGGATGGCCCACGCCCCGAAGGAGATGGGCGACCATCCTTTGAACATGACCGCGGGGAGGTTCGCCGACTGGAACAGCATGTGCCAGAAGCGCAGGGGCCGCCCCAGATCGATCGTCAGCAGCGCGCCGGAGACGATCGCGCCCACCGCCGCGACGTTGTACCCGCTACGGGCGACCGGCCGGTCCTCCGGTCCGCCGAACCAGTCCAAGACGGCCGCGAGGAAGGAGGCGCCCCCGGCGATCCCGCCCACGAAGAAGTACAGGACGATGAACCAGGTCCAGTGCGGCGCCCCGCTGAAGAACGTGTCAGACATTGCCGGGTCCTCCCCGGCCTTGCTCGTCCATGCGCCGTTTCCGCAGGCCTACGATGGCCAGCAATCCGAGGACCGCCGCGCTGGCCACGGACAGCCCCCCGCTCTTGGCGAGGTTCGCGGTCGGCAGCTCCGGATGGCGCGGCAACCCGTAGACCTCGGGCTTGTCCACGAGGAGATAGAAGGAGTTCAGCCCGCCGAGCGGGCCGGTCGGGCTTGCGCCGTAGAGCTCTGCGGCGACGCCCTGGGACTTGAGCTGAGCGACGCGTTTCTCGGCGCGGGTCCGCAGCTCGGCGATCGCCCCGAATTGGATCGAGTCGGTGGGACAGGCCTTGGAGCACGCCGGCTCGAGCCCCACCTGGAGCCGGTCGTAGCACAAGGTGCACTTCTGGGCCGTGCCCGACACCGGATTGATGTCGATCACGCCGAACGGGCACGCGGCGATGCAGGCCCGGCACCCGTTGCACACGTCGGACTGGATCACTACCGTGTCGAACTGGGTGCGGATGATGGCGCCGGTCGGGCACACCTCCAGGCATCCCGCCTGGACGCAGTGCTTGCACACGTCGCTCATCATCAGCCAGCGGCCGTCGTAGGGTCCCTTGAACTGCTCGATGAAGCGCACGTGGCGCCAGTGGATGCCGTCCAGCTTGCGGGTGTTGTCGTAGCTGTCGCCGGAGAGCTCCCGCACACCGCCGTTCTCGGCCGGGAGCTGGTTCCATTCCTTGCACGCGACCTCGCACGCTTTGCAGCCGATGCAAACCGTGGTGTCGGTGAAGAACCCCATGGCTTCGGCCATAATCACGCCTTTTCCACGTTGCAGACGAACGCCTTGCCCTCGTGGATCGACACGTTGGGGTCGCCGACCCAGGACGTCAGGTCGTTGACCACGTCGCCGGTGCTCAAGCCCATCCAACCCCAGTGCCAGGGCATGCCCACGTGGTGTATGGGCTTCCCGGCGATGTGCATCACACCGATGCGATGGGTGACCAGCGCTTTCGCGCGGATATGGCCGCGCGGGCTCGACACGACCACCCAATCGAGGTTCTTGATCCCCTTTTCCTTGGCCAGGTCGTGCCCGAGCTCGATGAACAGCTCGGGCTGGAGCTCGGCGAGCCACGGCAGCCAGCGACTCATCGCGCCCGCCAGGTAGTGCTCGGTGAGCCGGTAGGTGCTGATCACGTAGGGGAACTTCGGGTCGCCCACCGCGGCGAGCTTGTTGTACGGCTTGCCCGGCGCCCACACCTTGTGCACGGGACTGGTCTGCTGCTTGTACAGCGGGTTCTGGACCGGCGACTCGTGCGGCTCGTAGTGCGTCGGGAGTGGTCCGTCCACGAGACCCGCGGGGACGAACAACCAGCCCCTACCGTCGGCCCTCATAATGAACGGCTGCGTACCGGACAGGGCGTCGAGGCCGATGCCGTCGGGCTTGGGCTGCGCGTCCGGCGCCTTGGTCGCTCCGAAGTCGGGCACGTCGTAGCCGACCCACTTCCCTTTGGGCACCGCCTTGCCGGTCTTCGGGTCGGGCGGGTTCACGAAGCTCGCATCCCACCAGATCCACCGTTTACGCTCGCTCCACGGGTTGCCTTTGAGATCGGCGGAGGCGCGGTTGTACATCACGCGCCGGTTGGCCGGCCAGGCCCACCCCCACTTGAGGTGCGCGCCGGGCACGCCCGGCGGATCGGCCTCGCGCCGGGCCGTCAGGTTCTGATCCCACGCCGGGAAGCAGCCGCAGTAGATCCACGAGGCGCAGGTCGTCGACCCATCGTCTTTCAGCTCGCCAAAGCCCTTGAGATGCTGCTTCGGGTCGGCCGTCTGATAGCCGTTGATCTCCCGCAGCACCTTGCGCGCGCTGATCTCGCCGGGGTACAGGGGCTCTTCGCCTGCATCGGGATCGAAGTCCCAGGTGACGTTGTTCCAACCCTGGTCCCGCGACAGCTTGGAGCCCGCGTATGCCTTCTTGAGCCGCTTCGCCAGGTTGTGGTAGAACCAGCTGTCGGTGCGGCAGTCGCCGGGCGCCTTCGCCGCGAAGGAGTGCCACTGCAGCATGCGCTGCGTGTTCGTGAAGCTGCCGTCGTATTCGGCGATCTGCGTCGAGGGGAAGAAGAAGATCTCGGTCTTGATGTCCGCGACCTTCACCTCGCCGTTTTTCACCTCGGGGCCGAGATACCAGTGCGTGGCGGTCTCGGTGAGCCAGTTGTCCTTTACCACGAGCCAGTCGAGCTGCCGCATCGCCTGCCGGGTCGCCCCGCCGTTGAGCGACGTGGCGGGGTTTTGGCCGACACAGCACATCCCCTTGACCTTGCCGTCCGCCATGGCGGCGAAGCTGGCGATGTGGGAGTGGTCGCCCAAGATCTTCGGGTGCCAGTCGTAGCCGAAATCGTTTTCCGCAGTCGCGGCGGCGCCGTACATCGACTTCAGGTACGACACCAGGAACTTCGGCAGGTTGCCGTAATAGCTGGTGGGGCTGGTCTCGGCCGCCATGTAATCCCGCAGCGTCTCGTGCGGCCGCAGCGCCGAGGGCGCGTTCAGGTACCCGTGGATGCTGTGGTACAGGGTCGGTACATCGGTCGAGCCCTGGATCGCCGCGTGGCCGCGCAGCGCCATCACGCCCGCGCCGGGCCGGCCGATGTTGCCGAGCAAGAGCTGGAGCAGCGCGCAGCAGCTGATCATCTGCACGCCGTAGGTATGCTGCGTCCACGCGACTGCATAGGCGAACGCGCTGGTGCGGTCGCGACCGGAGTTCTCGAGCAGCAGCTCGGCGACCTTGATGAACTTCTCTTTGGGCGAGCCGCACACCCGCTCCACCATCTCGGGCGTGTAACGGGCGAAGTGCCGCTTCAGGATCTGGAACACACAATGCGGGTTCTGGAGTGTCGGATCTTTCTCGGCCGGCCCCGGCTTGAGCGACCGCACCAGGTCGTCGAACGGCGGGCCGGCGCGCTTCACGATCAAGTCCTTCGTGGCTGGGCCCGGGGGCTTCGGCCCCCGCTTGTACGCCCAGCTCGCGTTGTCGTACCGACCCTCGAGCCCGTTGTACGGCCAGAACGCCGGCTCGGTGAACTTCACCATTCCCGAAAAAACGCCCTCCAGATCCTCGGTGTCCTTGAAGTCGTCGCCGATGATCGTCGCGGCGTTGGTGTAGTTGACCGCGAACTCCTTGAAGAAGGGGTCCGTGTTCCACCGCTTCGAGTTGATGACGTAATTGATCAGCCCGCCGAGGAACGCGATGTCCGAGCCGGCGCGGATCGGCACGTGCAGGTCGGCGACGGCGCTGGTACGCGTGAACCGGGGATCGACGTGCACCAGCTTCGCCCCGTTCAACTTCGCTTTCATGGGCCAACGGAACGCCACCGGGTGGCATTCCGCCATGTTCGAGCCCATGATGACGAAGCAGTCAGTGTGCTCGAGGTTGCGCGGATACAGCGTCGCCGCGCCGCGACCGAACCGTGTCCCCAGACCGGGGACGCTAGAGCTGTGTCATATCCTGGCCTGATTCTCGATGGCGACGACCCCGAGACCGCGCCAGAACTTCTGGCACACATGGTTGAACTCGTTGTCCAGGGTCGCGCCACCGAGCGCGAAGATCGCGGGCGTCATGTTCACGAGCTTCCCGTTCGGAAGCTTCTCGATGAACGTCTCGTCGCGCGTCTTCTTGATCAGCTCGGCCACCCGGTCCATCGCCCACTCGAGCTCCACCACTTCCCAGTCACCCGCTCCCGGCTTGCGGTGCAGGACCTTCGTGGCCCGGTTGGGATTCATGTGGAGCTGGTAGATCGCCGCGCCTTTGGGGCAGAGGGTGCCCTCGTTGTGCGGGCTGCGCGGATCGCCTTCGATGTTCACGATCTTGCCGTCGACCGTGTGGATCAGGGTCGCGCACCCGACCGAACAGAACGGACAGATGCTCGGCGTCGTCTTGGCGTCCTTGATACGCAGCTCCTGCGCCCGTGCCATGGCCGGCGCCAGCGTCACGCCGAGCCCGACGAGCCCGCCGATGGCCGTGCCTGCTCCGGCGCTGGCGGTGAGGCGCAGGAAATCCCGTCGACCGACCAGCATACGTTCCTCCGCGCTCGAGATGGGGTGGGTGCGCGAAGCTTCCTCGCCGACCGTCGGATGATATAGAGACGGGGTTGGGACGGCGCAACCCCCCGAACGGTGGTCATTTCACAGGACCTGGCGGTCTCGGGCCGGTTGCCGTAGAGTCCGCTCCCGAGGAGGGGTCGAGCGATGACCGAACTGCCGGAGCTCACGCCGCAACACTTCGAGATCCTGGTGGTGCGGGAGCTGCGCAAAGTCGGGCTCGACGTCTCCGAGCTCCGCATCCATCGCCGCGCCACGCTCCCCGAGCCGGAGCGGGGCTATCTGCTGGAGCTCAAGGGCGTCCTGAGCGGCACGGCGGGGCCGCGCCCGGCCCTCATCGCCTGCCGGCGCCAGCAGGCGCCCGTCGGACGGGCGGCCGTGGAGTCCCTGAGGGAGCACGTCAAAGAGGCGGAGGCCGAAGCCGGAGTGTTGTTCGCCGCCGCGGACTTCGATCCCGACGCGCTGACCGCCGCGCATGAGGGTGATCTCGCCCTCCTCCGGGTCACGGACGGCCGCAGCGCGTTCGACACCAGCGGCTGGGGCGCCCCGGGCCACTACCCCGCCTGGCTCCCCGCGTATCGCGCCCAGACGGTGACACGTGATCCGCTCGGCCAACCGCGATATCGGCTGCTCGAGCCCGGACAAGGCGATCAGATCCTGCACATGTAAGGAAAGGTGCGTCGGATGACCGAGCAGGCGCCGCAGAAGGACGCGATGGACGTGCTCCAGGCGTGGGTCGACGACTACAACGCGTGCGCGCGGCCGGGGATCCGGCTCGGGTCGGCCGGAGAAGCGGGTGGCGCCCAGTTGCGATTGCGGTACAGCCCCGCTGACGGCCAGGTCGCGATCCTGCACTTGGTCGCCGTGCAGCACGAAGGTCGCGCCACCATCCTGGTGCGCCGCTTCGAGGGCCCGACCGCCGAGACGGCGGTCGAGGCGGGCCTGTGGGCCTCGAGAGCGCTCGGGCGGCGCTAGTCTCGCTCCACGACCTCGGCACACTGGGTGGCGCCGTGAGCCAAGGGAAGGCCGTGAATCGCCGCGGGCAGGTCGTCGGCACCAGCCGCGACGCCCTGGGCCGCACCCGGGCCTTCCTGTGGGAGGAGACCCTCGGGATCGTCGACTTGAAGCCGCTCACGGGCGTGAACACCTCCGCGAACGACATCAACGACAACGGCGAAATCGTGGGCGGCGGCGACACCGGGTTCGGCGACTTCCACGCCTACGTGCTGTCCGCCGGCACCAGCTTCGATCTCGGCACGCTCGGCGGAAACGAGAGCGAGGCACTCGCCGTCAATCGGAGCGCACAGGTGGCGGGGCACAGCCGGAGCGGCGCGGCGCCGGCGAAGCACGCCTTCCTCATCGCCGAGCCCGGCACGATGATCGATCTCGGTACGCTCGGCGGAGCGACGAGCATCGCGCACGACCTGAACAACCGCGGCGAAGCGGTCGGCCTGGCCGAGACGAAGACGGGCGAGCCGCGTGCGTTCGTGTGGACGGCGACCGACGGGATGCGCGATCTGGGGACGCTCGGCGCCGCGAGCATGGCGCTCGGGATCAACGACCGAACCGAAGTCGTGGGCGGCAGCGGCCACGCGTTCCTCTGGACCGCGCGCGACGGCATGGTCGACCTGGGAACGCTGGGCGGGCGGACCAGCTGCGCCAACGCCATCAACGAAGCCGGTTGCATCGTGGGGGCCAGCCAGACCGGGGACACGGACGCCCGCGGCCAGCCCGTCACCCATGCATTCTTGCGGACGCCGGATGGCGGCCTGCTGGACCTGGGCACGCTGGGGGGCGAGCACAGTGCCGCCCTCGCCGTCTCCGAGGTGATAGAAAATGTAGGGGCGCAGCATGCTGCGCCCCTACTGTGGATCGCCGGGCACAGCCACAATGCCTCCGCGCGGATGCGAGCCGCCTTGTGGGCGGTGCGGCTGGGCTAACCGGGCGTCTTGACGGCGACACGGGAACGCCGTCGTTTACACGGCCTCGAGCCCTTCGCCGCACACCCCAATGTGGAGGCGGATCCCCATGAGATGCTGGATTGCCGGGCTGGCGCTGACGTCGGCGGCGGCCGCGCTCTCGCCCCGTTCCGCGCCGGCGCAGGCGGGCAAGGGTGCGACGGTGAAGATCACGGCGCCCGCCCGCGGCGCCACGGTGAGCGCGCCCGTGAAGGTCACGCTGGTGGCGAGCGGCGTGGAGATCGTGCCGGCCACGGACGAGCGCGCGGGAACGGGGCATCATCACCTGTTCGTCGATCGCGACGCGACGCCGGTGAACGACACGATTCCGCGCGGCGTGACGGGCATCATCCACCTGGGTCGCGGGCAGACCGAGTTCGTGCTGGACTCTCTCAAGCCCGGTCCCCACCGCGTCATCGCCGTGGTCGCCGATTGGAAGCACGTGCCCCTGAAGCCGCTGGTCGTCGATACGGTCAGATTCACGGTGAAGGACTGAGCCATGACGTGGACCCAGGTCTACGATCCGCTGAGCAATTGGATCCTATCCACTCTCGTCGCGGCGTTACCGATACTCGTGCTATTCGGCCTGCTGGCGGGGCTGCGGGTGAAGCCGCACTGGTGCGCGATCGCGGGCGCAGGGACGGCGGTGGTCGTGGCCGTCATCGTCTTCGGAATGCCGTTCCGGCTCGCGGGGATGAGCTTTGTCTACGGGGTCGGATTCGGCATCGTCAAAATCGCCTGGATCGTCTTGGCGGCGGTCTATCTGTACGACGTGTCCGTTCACACGGGCCAGTTCGAGATCATGAAGGAGTCGGTCGCCGGGATCACGGCGGACCGGCGCCTGCAGCTCTTGATGGTGGCGTTCTGCTTCGGTGCGTTCATCGAGGGTGCGGCGGGATTCGGGGCACCGGTGGCGATCGCGGGCGCCTTCATGATCGGCCTCGGGTTCAAGCCGTTCCACGCCGCGGCACTCAATCTGCTCGCCAACACGTCGCCGGTCGCGTGGGGCGCCATCGGCACACCGGTGCACACGCTGGCAGCGGTGTCGGGCTTGCCGGAATCCGACCTGAGCGCGATGATCGGCCGCATCCTCCCCATCACCGGCGTCATCGTGCCCTTCTGGCTGGTCCGAGCGATGGTGAGCTGGAGCGAGACCTTCGAGGTGCTGCCCGCCATCCTGGTGGTGGGGCTTTCCTTCAGCGTGACGCAGTACCTCTGGTCCAACCACGTGGATTCGAACCTCGTCGACATCGCGGGCGGGGTCATCTCCCTCGTCGTCACGGTGATCTTCCTGCGGTTCTGGCAACCGAAGCGGATCTGGCGGTTGGAGCACGAGCGCGCGGCGCCGGCGGCGGCGCCGGGCGCGCGCCGGCACACCGCGCGTCAGATCATCAAGGCCTGGATGCCGTTCGCCGTCCTCTCAGTCTTCGTGCTCGTGTGGGGCCTGCCTGCCGTCAAGGGGGCGATGAACCGAGCCACCACGCCGGTGTGGGACGTGCCCTACCTGCACCTCGCGGTGACACGGGCCGCACCGGTCGTGACCAAGCTCACGCCCGAAGCGGCGCGCTACGACTTCAACTGGCTCTCGGCAACCGGCACCGGGTGCTTCTTCGCCGCGATCGTGGCCGGTCTGTTGCTCGGGGTAGGCCCCATCCAGCTCGCCAAGATTTTTTGGTATACGCTCAAGCGCATGAAGCTGGCGGTCATCGCGATTTCGTTCATGCTGGGATTGGGGTTCACGACTCGCTATTCGGGCCTGGACGCGGTCCTCGGGTTGGCGTTCACGCGCACCGGGTGGCTGTTCCCCTTCTTCGGGACGTTCCTGGGGTGGCTGGGGGTGGCGCTCACGGGCAGCGACACCTCGTCGAACGCGCTGTTCGGGAGTCTGCAGCGGATCACCGCGCAACAGCTCAACCTCGATCCGGTCCTGATGTGCGCGGCGAACTCGGCCGGCGGCGTGATGGGCAAGATGGTGGACGCGCAATCCATCACGGTGGCGACGTCGGCCACCAATCAGGTGGGTAACGAGGGGACGATTTTCCGCTGGGTGTTCTGGCATTCGGTCGCGCTGGGTGCGGTCGTCGGCGTGATCGTGCTGCTGTACGCCTACGTCTTCCCGGGCGGTGTGCCGCACGGCCTCACGATCGTGAAGTAGGAGGAGAGATGTGGTAGGGGCGCAGCATGCTGCGCCCCTACGGTTTTCTGCGCGCCTGCTGTTGTCAGCCCCTGGCGCCTGCCCTTACCGCTGCCGGCTGCCAGATGCTGATCTTCCGCGTCTCCGGCATCAGGAACAGGCTCAGCACAAAGGCGACTGCCGGCACCGTGATGGGATAGACCAGCGCGTGGCCGATGCTGTGGCTCGTCACGTAGGCCGCCGTCGTGATGACCGGCACCAGGCCGCCACCCCATCCGTTGCCGATGTGGTAGGGCACCGACACCGACGTGTACCGGATGCGCGCCGGGAAATACTCGGCCAGGAACGCCCCGATCGGACCGTACACCATCCCCACATACGCGACCATGATCGCCACGATCAAGATCGACAACGGGTAGTTGATGTTCGCCGGGTTGGCGGCGTTGCCGAGGGCCGTGTACAGCGGGTAGTAGGTGACGGCCGCGAGGAAGAAGCCCGCGAGGATGATCGGCTTGCGGCCGATCCGGTCCGAGAGCCAGCCGAAAAAGATGAGCGACGGCGTGGCGATCAACAGCGCGGCGCCCGTGATGATGGCCGGCGTCAGCACGTCCGGCTTCTGAATCTGTTGGATGAAATACAGCGCCCAGAACTGACCGCTGTACCACACGACGCCTTCGCCGATCACGACGATGCTGGCGATCAAGACGTACTTCAGATTCTCGCTCAAGAATGCTTCGCGCCAGGGATTCGTCGCCGTCTGCCCCCTCGCCTTGATGGCCTGGAAGATCGGCGTCTCAGCGAGCTGGAGCCGGATGTAGATGGCGATCGCGACCATGAGCAGCGACAGCAGGAACGGAATGCGCCAGCCCCAGGCGTTGAACGCCTCGGTGCCCACGATCTCGCGGGTCAGGATGATCACGACCAGCGACACCACGATGCCGAGCGTAGGCGATGTCTGGAGCCAGCCGGTGTAGTAGCCGCGCTTCTCATCCGGCGCGTGCTCGGCCACGTACGTGATCGCGCCACCATATTCGCCACCAAGACACAGGCCCTGGATGAGGCGCAGCACTAGCAGCAGCACGCCGGCAGTCACGCCGATTTGGGCGTAACTGGGCACGACGCCGATCAGGGCGGTCGACAGTCCCATCCCGCTCAGCGTGATGAGGAACGTGTACTTGCGGCCGACGAGGTCGCCGACGCGACCGAACACGAAGGCGCCGAAGGGGCGTATCAGGAATCCGGCGGTGAACGTCCCCACCGTCTTGATGAGCGCCGCTCCGGACTGGCCCCCTTCGAAGAACTTGACCGACAGGAGCGCTGCCAGGCTGCCGAAGATGTAGAAGTCGTACCACTCGATCACGTTCCCGACGGCTGCGGCGATGACGACGCGGCGGAGGTCCTTCACGGCGAGCGCAGGAGCGGTCATAACTCCCTCTGGTCGGTGGTGGAGGTTCCAGTGTCCCGCCGAACTGGCACCTTGTCAAGTATGGGCGGTGACGCAACGAGCGCGCCGGTGAGGCGCGCTCGCCACTCCAGGAGTCACGGCGATCGCTCCCTACGCCTTTTTGGCGATCATCCCGGCCCCCATCTCCGACATGTAGCCCAGCACCGCGCCCGCAACCAGCGCGACCCCCACCATGAGGTAGCCTTTGAGATCGATCGGCGTCGCCCACGCCGTCACCGCCGCGCCGCACAACGCCCCGGGAATGAACGACAGGGCCGCGAGCTTCGACTGGATGACCAGCATGAAGGCCACTACGCCGAACACGATCCAGGAGAAGCTGCCCAAATTCATCGTTCCTACCAGGGCCATCGCGATCCAGACCCACACGACGCCCGACAGGTTCGACGCGATCGCCTTCTGCAGGCCCTGGGTCTTGCCGCCGGCGGCGAAGAAGCAGGCCCATGCGATGACGCCCCCCGGCACCGCCAGGCTGGCCATCGCGCCGACCTTTACCCACAGGGCGACCAGCGCCCCGACGCTCACCGCCAGCGCCAACAGCCTGTCCATACGATACTGCCTCCCCTCCCGCGTCCCCGTCGGCCCCGTCACGCCGGACCTAGCGGCCGTGCGCGTACTTGAGGGCCGCCTCCGTACGGTTCTTGACGCCGAGCTTCGAGAACAGATGCTGTACGTGGAACTTCACCGTGTTGTCCGAGAGCCCGAGCCGCTCGGCGATCTGCGGGTTGGTGAGCCCGCCGGCGACGAGCGTCCAGACCTCGCGTTCCCGGGGGGTCAAGTCGCCGGGCGCCCCGGCCGCTCGTCCCTCGATCCAGCGGCGCGCGGCCTGGGGGAAGACGAGTTGACCCGCGTGTACCTGGCGGATCGCCGTCAGCGTCTGTTGGGGTGATTCCGTCTTGAGGGCCAGGCCGTCCGCGCCGGCGTCGAGGGCCGAGCGGAGCGATTCGCCGTCGTTGTACGCGGTCAGCACGAGCACCTTGGGGGGCGTGGCGTGGTCGCGCAGGGCGGCGAGCACTGCGGTGCCCTTGATCGTCGTGAGCTCGAGATCGAGCACGACGACGTCGGGCTTGTGCTGCTGCACCAGCTTCACGACCTCGGTGCCGTCGGTGGTCCAGCCGGCGACCGTGATGTCGGGCTCCCCGTCGAGCAGGGCGCGCAGGCCCTCGAGTACGATAGCGTGGTCGTCCGCCAGCAGGACGCGGATCATCGAAGGGCTCTCATTCCGCCGGCAGCGTGACGGTGAGCGACGTGCCCCGCCCGGGCGCGCTCTCGAGCGCGAACGTGCCCCCCAGCATCTCCACGCGGTCCTGGATGCCGCGCAGGCCGAAATGTCCGCCCTCCACGCCCACATCCTCCTCCCGCGCCAGCACGCGCGCCGGATTGAAGCCGCGGCCCCGGTCCGACACGGTGAGGGCGAGCGAGCCGCCCTGCCGCTCGACGATCACGCGCTGCTCGGACGCGCCCGAGTGGCGGTGGCCGTTGGCGAGCGCCTCCTGCAGGATCCGGTAGATCGCGATCTTGGTCGGCAGCGCACAGTCGCCGAGGTCGTCGGGGAGGTCGAGCTCCACGCCCTGTTCGGTCAGCGTCTCGTGCTGGACCGCGAGGCCCTCGATGATCTCGCCCAGCGCGCGACGCTCGAACCCCGGCGGTCGGAACGCGCCGATGAAGTTCCGGATCTCGCCTAGCGCACGCTCGAGCAGACGCACGGCCTGCCGCGAGCGCTGTTGGGACGACGGGTCCCCGGCGAGCGCGCGCTCGAGCACCTGAAGCTGGGACAACGCGGCGAAGATGTCCTGTACCGGGCCGTCGTGCATGTCGAGCACGATGCGCTGCAACTCTCGCTCGCTGGTCGCGAGCAGGCGCCGCGAGGCGGCCCGGGCTTCGGCGTCCCGCAGCTCGGTCACAAGCGTCGGGACGCCACGAGCGACGGGATCCGCTCCGCGGCGACGCCGAGCACGGCCCCGACCGCGAGAGCGATCGCCACGCGGACGCCTCCCTGCATGCTGACGGCCCGGAGCCCCATCGCGACGCCCGCCCCGGCGAACGCGCCGGCCGTGTAGGACAGGAGCGGAACCCGCGCCTGCAGCACCATCCCGAACGCTGCGGCGCCGAGCACCAGTGCCTGGACGAGGTCCTGACCGCCCAAGGCCCGGGCGACGGCGTGCGCGACGAGCGCCCAGACGACCCCCGAAATCGTGCCGGCGAGCGTCCGCTGCAATCCGGGAATGCCGCCGCCGGCGGCCAGGGAGCACCCCAGCGCGACGATCACCGGCCACAACGACAGGTTCACCTTCGCCATTTCCGAAATCGCGGTCCACGCAGCCACCACCACCGCCAGACTCAACGCTCGCATGGTCATCGGGTTCATGGCTCGGCCTCCTCCGGTGTCACGATTCGGTAGGCCTCCATCGCGAAGTACTCGGGCAACCCCAGCCGGTCGGCGCGCGCCGCGGTCTCCAGGTTGCGGGTTTCCACCCGCTGCCAAAACTCGCGGTCGTCGTGCCCGCCCGGGAACGGCGCGGTGTCCTTCTGCGACTGGTGCTTGAAGATCGCGAACACCTTGGCCCGCAACTCGTCCTGCGAGAGCGGCACCAGGACGTCCGCTTCCGTGAGGGGCCACTCCTGCCACGCCCCCCGGTACAGCCACACGTCGGGGCGGGCCCCGTCGTAGCCGGCGAGCGCCTGCGTGACCGCCGCCTTGCACATGCGGTGGGTCCCGTGCGGATCGGACATGTCTCCCGCGACGAAGACGAGATCCGGGTGCACTTCGTCGAGCAGCGCGCGCACGATCGCGACATCCTCGGGGCCGATCGGGCGCTTCCGCACTTCACCCGTCCGGTAGAAGGGGAGGTTGAGGAAGCGGGCCGCGGTCGGCGGCAGGCCGACCGACTCGAGCGCCGCGATGGCCTCTGACTCCCGGATCATGCGTTTCAGGTCTTGGACCACCGGCAGGTCCACGTCGCCTGGCGTCTTGCGCTCGAAGCTCCCCTCCACCTGGTCGCGCACGCGCTGCACCGCCGCCCGATCGAGTCCCAGCGTCTCCGCGGCGCGGCTCACGAAGTCGAGGTGGCGCCGCACATCGTGATCGAACACGGCGATGTTTCCGCTGGTCATGTAGGCCACGACGATCGCGTTCTCGTTCTCCCACAGCTTGCGCAGCACGCCGCCCATCGAGATCACGTCGTCGTCGGGGTGCGGGGAGAAGACCAGCACCGGCTTGCGGGACGGCAGCCGGCGGCGGCCGCGGATCTTGTCCCGCAGGCGGTTGAACACGAGCCCGTTGATCGGTCCCGGAGCCCCGTGCTTCGCGAGCAGCGGGCTGAGGTGGTGCTCCGCGTAGTCGCGCGCCGTGAGCTTGAGCAGGGCCTTGCCCGTCTGCTCCGCCAGCCAGACCGCCGCGCGCTCCGTCAGCTCCGGCGTCCACTCGACGCTCGAGAGCACCCACGGCGTCTTGATCCGGGTCAACTCGGCCGCGGCCGCCAGGTCCAGATACGCCGTCGCGTTGTCGTGCCGTTGCAGGAACGTGCCGGCCACGTCCGGTGACACCTCGCCCTCCACCGCCCGCGCCACGATCTCGGCCTTGTGCTCTCCCGTCGCGATGAGGGCGATCTCGCGCGCCCCGAGGATGGTGGCGACGCCCATGGTGATGGCTTCGCGCGGCACGTTGTCTTCGCCGAAAAAGTCGGCGGCCGCGTCCTTCCGGGTCACCGTGTCGAGGGTCACGAGCCCGGTGCGCGAGTCCTGGGAGGAGCCGGGCTCGTTGAAGCCGATGTGCCCGCTCTTGCCGATGCCCAGGAGCTGCAGGTCGATCCCGCCCGCCTCGGCGATGGCACGCTCGTATGCGGCGCAGTGCTCGGCCACGCGCTCCCGCGGCACGCTGCCGTCGGGGATGTGCACGCGCTCCGGCCGGATATTCACGTGGGCGAACAGGTTTTCCCACATGTAGCGCCGGTAGCTGTGCGGGCTGTCCGTCGGCATCGGGTAGTACTCGTCGAGGTTGAAGGTGATCACGCGCGCGAAGTCCACCTCGCCCGCTTGATGGCGGCGGATCAGCTCGCGATAGATCCCCAGCGGCGTGCTCCCCGTGGCCAGGCCGAGCACGCAGCGGCCGCTCGCCGCCGTGGTGCGCGCGATCACGTCGACGACGCGATCGGCGAGCAGCACGGCGAGATCGTCGTGGTCGGGAACCACGATCGTAGGAATGCGCTCGCGGTCGCGCGGGCCCTCGATCTGGCGCGGCGGCGCGCGCCGCGCGGGGCTGGGCGGTCTGGGAGGGGGCGCGATCCGGGCGTCGTCGGGCGTCATGTGGGAGTCTCGCTCCTTGGGGGACAACGTAGCATAAGAGGAAAGAATACGTCCGGTCGGGACCGCGAGCAAAGTCAGACGGCGCGGTTACTTGACGGGCCGCGCAGTTTATCACATATGTATGGCGCGCCCCCACGACTGAGCGAATACTTCTTGTGACCGGCGGCCGTGCGCGCGGCGGGCCGCCAGGGACGGGGTGTGCGGGTGGGAGCCTCCGTGACGCAACGGGAGCCGTTCGTCGAAGGTCGACGCGAGATCCTGCGCCAGGCGAGCGTCGCCCTCGGGGGCCGCCCCGTCACCGTGTGGGAAGTCTCGGCTCGCGCCGAGCTCGAGCCCCAAGCGTCGAGCGACACCGCCCCCACGCACCACACCACCAAGCTGGACGTCGACGCCACGCTGCGTCGCTGGAACATCGCCATCGTGCAGGGCAGCCGGTGGGTCGGATGTATGACCGGCGCGAACGGCTTCTGGGTGGTCGCTCCGGTCCGGACCAAGCCCCCCGCGCCGCCTCCCGAAGGGCGGGAGCGGCGCAGCCGGGAGCGCCTGACGCTCGAGCTCGCGGGCCTCTGCCTCGGCCTGCTGGACCGGCGCGAGCCCGCGCCCGGCCATGCGCCGGCACGGCCCGACCCGCTTCAAGACATCACCACGCTCCCGGGCATCATCGCGCACGAGCTGTCGAACCCGCTCACGGCGGCCCGCGCCGGGCTGCAGCTCGCCATGGAATCGCTGGGCCGCTGGACCGAGGTTGCGGCCGGCCGCCGCCTCGAGCTGCTCGACGAGCTGGGTCAGGTGGTCGAGGACATCGACCGGTCGGTCAGCTTCCTGCGCGCCGTGAAGGACCGAGCGCGCGGCGCCCTGGCGCGCTCCGAGCGCTTCGACGCCGTACGCGTGGTCCGCTCCTGTTGCACGCTCGAGAGTCGCGTCTTGAAGGAGAAGAAGATCCCGCTCGAGTTCGACTCCACGCTCGAGACCGTGTATCTCAAGGGCGACCCCAATGCCCTGTACGACCTGCTCGTGAATCTGATCCGCAACGCCGCCGACGCAAGCGCGGCACAGCCCGCGCCCCTCCGCGTGGGGCTGGTCCAGGAGGCCAGCTCGCTGCGCCTGACGGTCGAGGACCGTGGCGTCGGCATCCGCCCGCAGGACCTGGAGCGCATCTTCGAGCCCGGCTACACTACGAAGGAATTCGGTGAAGGGAGCGGTATGGGGTTGGTGGTGGTGCAGAGCGTGATCCGCAACATGTTCGCCGGCAGTATCGCGGTCAATTCGAAAGTCGGTGCCGGAACCACCGTCACCGTCACGCTGCCGATCCCGCCGCAGCGGTCGCTCGATCAACCATGAGCCGCTCCTTCATCGTGGCGGCGGCCGCCGGCGCGGCCCTCTTCGCCCATCCCGCTCCCGCCCCGGGGCAAGACCTCGCGGTCGACACCGCGGGAGCGGCGGTGTTGGTCGATCAAGCGCTGAGCCATTCCGCCGTGATGCCGAACCTCCAGTACCTCACGGACGTCATCGGCCCGCGCCTCACCGGCTCGCCCGCCGCGCGCCGCGCCAACGAGTGGACGCTCGAGCGCTTCCGGGCGTACGGCCTGGACGGGCACCTCGAGCCATGGAAGTTCGGGGGCACATGGACGCGGGGGTCGATCCGCGTGCGCCTGACGGCGCCCCGGTCGCACGACGTCACGGCGGCGAGCTGGGCGTGGGCGCCGGGCACGGGCGGCGCCACCGTCACGGGACCGGTGGTACGCATCGATGCGAGCACGCCGGACAGCTTCGTGCTCTCCCGTCACCGCGTGAAGGGCGCGTGGGTCATGACCCGCGTGCCATCGCTCGTGTGGAACAACGACGGCCCCGCCATGACCGCCCTCGATTCGGCGCGCCAACGCGATTTCTTCCGCACCGTGGTCACTCCGTTCCGTGACGCGGATTCGTCGACCCGGGCCCGCATGCAGCAGTTCGCGAACGACGTCCCCTACCTGTTGCACCGCGCGGGCGCGCTCGGCATTCTGGTGGACGCCGGCAAGGAGCACGCGCTGCTGAACATGAGCGGCTCCCCCAACCGGCCCCTGCCCCTGCCGCAGCTCGCCGTGGCGCACGAGGACTTCGCGCTGTTCGACCGGTTGCTCGGGACGGGGACGACGCCGCGCCTCGCCGTGACCATCGCGAACACACTGACGCGCGACTCGGTCACGCAGTGGAACACGGTCGCCGAGATTCCCGGCAGCGAGCACCCGGGCCAGGTCGTGATCGTCGGCGCGCACCTCGACTCGTGGGACCTGGGCGCGGGCGCGACCGACAACGGCACGGGCGCCATGTGCACGCTCGAGACGGCGCGTGTCATCGCGCAGTCGGGCCTCAAGCCGAAGCGCACGATCCGCTTCGTGCTGTTCACCGGGGAGGAGCAGGGACTCATCGGGTCCCGCAAGTACGCCGCAGCCCACGCCGGCGAAGCGGACTCGATCCAGGCCGTGATTGTGCTCGACAATGGCACCGGTGCGATCACCGGCCAGGCGCTCCAGGGCCGTACCGACCTCGAGGCGTTGTGGCGCGCCATCCTCGCCCCCGTTGCCAATCTCGGCGCCGACTCCGTGGTGAATCGCACCAAGGGCGGGACCGACCATCTCTCGTTCCTGCCGTACGGCGTGCCCGGCTTCAACTTCAATCAGCTGGAGCGCGGCTACAACCACACCCACCACTCTCAGTCCGATACGTACGACATGGCAATCCCGGCGGACCTGATGCAGGCGTCGGCGGTCATGGCGGTCTCGGCATTCGAGCTCGCGAATCTGCCGGGCATGATCCCGCGGGGCGAGCGCACCGCGCCGACCCCGGTGCAGGCGGTGAAGGTCAGCGACAGCTTGCTCGTCACAGGGAAAGGGCGGAACTAGAACCGGGATGCGGGAGGCGAGATGGATTCGGCGATCTCTCGCATCCCATATCCCGCATCCCGTATCACTCGTCGTCAGCAAGCAGCTTTTCGAGATCCAGCGGTTTGGTGTGCATCGCCAGCGCCCCGTCCGGCCCACGAGGCCAGTCGGGCTCCGGACGGTCCCGGTACAGCTCGACGCCGTTCCCGTCCGGATCACGCAGATAGATCGCCTCGCTCACGCCGTGATCGGACGCCCCTTCGAGTGGGACGCGCGCCTCGAGCAGGCGTCGCACGGCGGCCGCGAGCGTCTTGCGGTCCGGATAGAGAATCGCGAAGTGGTACAGCCCGGTCATGCCCGGAGGTGGCGCCGGCGCGCCGCGCCCCGCCCAGGTGTTCAGCCCGATGTGATGGTGGTAGCCCCCGGCCGAGAGGAAGACGGCGTCCGAGCCGTATCTCGTGGTGACTTGGAACCCGAGCACGTCGCGGTAGAATCGCAGCGAACGGTCCAGGTCGGCCACGGTCAGATGGACATGGCCGATGCGGGTCTGCGGATGGATCCCCATATTGCCCTCTGAACGCCGGCCGGTTCCCGCTGTATTTTTCCGGTATGAATGCCACCCCGAAAATCCCGCCCCCCTCGAACGAGCCCGTCCTGAGCTACGCGCCCTCCGCGCCGGAGCGGGTCGAGCTCAAGAAGGCCCTCAAGGACCTGTCGACGCGGCAGGCCGACATTCCGCTGGTCGTCGGGGGCAAGGACGTCCGCACCGGCTCGACGGTCGACGTCGTCATGCCCCACTGCCATCACCACGTCCTCGCGAAGGTGCAGCAGGCGGGGTCCGGTGAAGTGCAGGCGGCGATCGCCGCGGCGCGCGATGCCTGGCGCGACTGGTCGGCGTGGGGATTCGAGCGGCGGGCCGCCGTATTTCTCAAGGCCGCGGATCTGCTCGCGACACGTTACCGTCCGATCGTCAACGCCGCCACCATGCTGGGCCAATCGAAGACGGCCCACCAGGCGGAGATCGACGCCGCCTGCGAGCTGATCGACTTCTTCCGCTTCAACGTGCACTTTGCCGAGCGCATCTACGCCGAGCAGCCCCTCTCCGCGCCGGGCACCTGGAACTACCTCGATCACCGTCCGCTCGAGGGGTTCGTGTACGCCATCACGCCGTTCAACTTCACGTCGATCGGCGGCAACCTGCCGACCGCTCCCGCCATCATGGGGAACACCGTCGTGTGGAAGCCCGCGGGCACCGCGGTGCTCTCGAACTACTTCATCCTCAGACTGCTCGAGGAGGCGGGGCTCCCGCCGGGCGTGATCAACTTCATCCCCGGGCCGTCGGCGCAGGTGTCGGAGCGCGTCCTCGCCGATCGCGCGTTCGCCGGGATCCATTTCACGGGTTCGACCGAGGTGTTCCAGACGCTCTGGAGGCAGGCCGCGGCGAACCTCACATCGTACGCGGCCTACCCCCGCCTGGTCGGCGAGACCGGCGGCAAGGACTTCATCCTGGCGCACGCGAGCGCGGACGTGGACGCGCTGGCGACCGGCATGGTACGGGGCGCGTTCGAGTACCAGGGCCAAAAGTGCAGCGCGGCCTCGCGCGCGTACGTGCCCGCTTCCCTCTGGCCCAAGGTCCGGGATCGCATGCTCGAAATGCTCGCCGACGTGAAGGTGGGCGACCCGGCCGACTTCCGGAACTTCATGGGGGCGGTGATCGACCGGAAGGCGTTCGACAAGATCAAGGCGTACATCGATGTCGCGAAGCAGGCGCCGGGGGTCAAGGTGCTGTTCGGCGGCGGCGCCCGCGACGCCGACGGCTACTTCATCGAGCCCACGCTGCTGCTGGTGGACGACCCGGGATACCGCACGATGTGCGAGGAGATCTTCGGACCGGTCCTGTCGGTCCATGTGTACCCCGACCCGCGTTGGCCGGAGACGCTGTGCACCGTCGACCAGACGTCTCCGTACGCGCTCACGGGAGGAGTGTTCGCCCAGGATCGGCGGGCCGTGGACCAGGCACACCAGGCGCTCCGCTACGCGGCCGGGAACTTCTATGTGAACGACAAGCCGACCGGCGCCGTAGTCGGCCAGCAGCCGTTCGGAGGCGCCCGCGCCAGCGGCACGAACGACAAGGCCGGGAGCTTGCTCAACCTGGTGCGCTGGGTCAGCCCGCGGGCCGTGAAAGAGAACTTCCTGCCGCCCCGGAGCTTTACCTACCCCTTCATGGCCGAGTCGTGATCGCCGGGGGCGCCCGCCCGCCCATCCTCGTGCTGGCGATGGGGGGCGCCTTCGTGTTGCTCGTGATCGCCCTCCTGATCGGCTCCCTCACCCGGCCGGAGTTCCCGCCCTACGCTCTCACGGCGCCGCACGCCGCCAGCGTGGGCGACTCGCTCGTCGGACCGGCGACCTACACCCTGGATGCCGCCGCCACCGATCGCTGGCGTCGCTTCGACTTCGGGCGCAACGCCGCCGTGGACTCCGGCCCCTGGGACATCGCTTTCCGCAGGTTCCACGTGATCGCCGCACCCGGCGGCGGCGTCGTCGACCTCGGTGCCGTGCCGTTCGACTCCGTGCGTGAGCTGCCCGTCGCCGGCTACGTCGAGAATACCGCGGTGCCGGACACTACTAATCCCGGAGTGGGGAAGTGGTACGCCTACAGCATGCTCACTCACCTGCTGATGTCGAAGCAGCACGTGTATGGTGTGCGCACGGCGGGCGGGAGATACGCCAAGCTCGAGCTGCTCGCCTACTACTGTCGTGTGGCCGGGACGGCGTGCATCACCTTCCGCTATGCCTACCAGGGCGACGGTACCCGACGTGTCGCCCCCTAGCGAAGAGCCCCCGGTCGCGCTCGGCCGGGGGCTCGCCTTGTCGGTTGCCTGGGAAAGACTACTTGGGCGGCAGGATCTTGAACATCCCCGTACCACACACCGGACACACGCCCTTCAGGGCCGGCCTGCCGTTGGCCATCTTCACCTGTTGGGCGTTGGAGATCTTCCGCTTGGCCTTGCATTTCACACAGTAGCCCTCATCCGCAGCCATCGGGGCCTTTCCAGCCTTCGCCATTGCGTTCCTCCGTTCGGGGGCAGGGGCAGGGGGATGGGGTGCATGGGGTGGGGGTCAGAGGAGGCTCCCCCGGGTCACCCCCCCGGGACGGTGACAACATAATACGCTGTGCTCAAATCGTGGGAGCGGAGGTCGTTGGGGGGACGTCAGAGAAGCCGTTCCGTTTGTGAGTTCCATCACAAAACGGCTTTGTGGCCGAGCCGCCACATCGGCACAGCACAACGACTTCCGCCGGTTTGCCGTCCTTGCGGGGGGGCACGGCCAGCTCTCGGCCGTCGGGGGTCACGATGCGCACCGGGCCCTGGACCACCAGGGGCCCATTGGGCTTGGGGGTGATGGTGGGAGTCTCGGCCACCCCCAATAATACCCCTCCGCCGGCGTGAACGAAACGCCACCTTGCGGCGTATCTATCGAGGCGCTTAATGTAACTGCGCAAACTGCACGATTCGCGGCCTGGTAAGGACCGTCGCGTGAGAGGGAGGGACCGCACGCCCGAACTCCGCCGTCGGCGCCCCCAGGCCGTTTTTCTTGCGTGGGAACGGCGCCACACCGCGCAGGGTATCTCAAGCCGCCCTAGCATGGGAACCTCGAAGACCTTCCTCGCGGCGCTGCTCGCGGCGGGCTGCGTGTCGGAGCACGGCCCGCTCACGAACCGCATGGCCCAGTCGACGACGCCTTATCTCGCCCGGGCGGCGCACCAGCCGGTGAGCTGGCAGCAGTGGGGACGCGATGCGTTCGCGCTCGCGGCGCGGCTCAACCGGCCGATCCTGCTGTACGTCGGTGCCGACGATTGTCGCTGGTGCGGTGTGATGGACCTCGAGGTGTATGGCGACGCGGTCCTGGGCGCGATGATCGATTCGCTGGTTGTGCCCGTGCGGGTGGATCGCGACGAGCGACCGGATGTGGCACAGCGCTACGCCAGGGCCGTGCAGCTGCTGGCCGGCCTGCGCGGCTATCCCCTCACCGTCTTCCTGACCCCCGATGGATCGGCGTTTTTCGGCGGAACGTATTTCCCGCTCGACGATCCGGTCACGGGCCGTGGTCTGAAGCAGCTGCTCCCCGAGGTCGCGCGCAGCTACCGCGAGCAGCGCCCGTCCATCGTGCGCCGCGCGGCGCTGGTGCAGCGTCTCGCCGTAGGCCGGTCGGCGCCGGGTCGCGGGGCGCTCAAGGCCGCCGGGCTCGAGCGCGAGGTCGAAGCGGTGCGCGGCACAGTCGCGGCGGCCGTCCGGGCACACGCGAGCGTCGCGAGCTTTCGTTACGCGCAGGCGGCGGACTTGCTGCTCGCAGTCTTCGCCCGCACGCGCGACTCGACGTACTTGAGACCGGCGCTGGCGGTGGTCGACTACATGGTCGATTCGGGAGACGCCGCGGCGGCGGCCGGTGCCCGGGACGATCCGCCCGAGCTCGTGCGGGCCGGACTGCTGCGCGATCTGGCCGCGGCGTGGTCGGCCTCGAACGACCCGCGCTACGGCGACGCCGCGCGCGCGCTCGCCCAACGGCTCGCGGGCGACGTGGGCCGTGCGAGCGACCGCACCGTCTTCGCCGATCGCGACGCCTACGTGATCGGCTCCATCCTCGACGAGGGCGCGACGATGGAGGATCAGGCGGCGGTCGGGCGCGGACAGGCGGCCCTCGACAGCCTGCTGCGGCGTGTCTATGCCCCGAGCCGCCCCGTGCGGCACGTCGCGGGGCCGAGCTCCGCGCCGCGGGCCTTGCTGCAGGATCAGGTCCAGGTCGTGTGGGCTTGCCTCGCGGCGCATCGCGCCACCGGCGAAGCGCGCTACCTCGCGGTGGCCCAAGACCTGGCCGCGGTGCTGCAGCGCGACTTCGCGGACTCGGGCGCGGCCGGCTACTTCGACGCGGCCGCGACCGATGCGGCCGCGCCCGCTCTCGCGGAGCGCGCCAAGCCCGTGCTCGACGACCTGATGCCGGGAGCGAACGCTTCCGCGGCGCGCGCGTTGCTGCGGCTTGCCCGGGTGACCGGGGATCCGCAATACCGCCGGCGCGCAGAGGCCACTCTCGCGACGTTCGCGGGCGCGGTGGCGGGGGAAGGGCTGCAAGCGTCCACCTATCTCGCGGCGGTGCAAGACTACCTGCGGGACCGCTGATCCGGTTCCCTTCCGCAACGCTCCAAGTCTTTTCCCGCCGCTGGCGCTTGACCCGGCGCCGGTGCTAGCGTGACGCCCTGATCTCCATGCAGGTCATATGGATGTAACGGGGGCCTCCTCCGATGCGGAGGTGGTGGCTCGTGTGCTCGGCGGCGACCGCGAGGCGTTCGGACTCGTGGTGCGTCGCTACGAGGCCGGCTTGCTGCGGTTCGCCGCCCGCATGTTGGGCAGCCGGGACGCCGCCGCCGATGCGGTGGCGGAGAGTTTCGTGCGGGCCTATCGCCACCTCGCGAGTTGTCGTGAGCCGGCGCGGCTGCGCACCTGGTTGTATCGCATCGTGGCGAACCGGTGCAAGAGCCATCTGGCGCGGCGCACGATCGCCGATGTGTCGCTGGACGAAGCGCCGCCCGTGGCGGATCCGTCGGACACCGAGGCCACGCTCGAGCGCGCCGAGCAGCTCGCCCTGGTGCGACGCGCCTTGGTGCGGCTGTCGCCCGAGAAGCGCGAGGCGTTCCTGTTGAAGCACGTGGAGGGGCTGAGCTACGAGGAGATGGCGGCGGTGACGGGGGAGCGGATTCCAACGCTCAAGATGCGCGTGCACCGCGCTCGGGAGGCGCTGCTGCAGGTGCTGGAGGAGCACGAATGAACATGATCGATCCGAGGATACATCAGGTGCTCGACGGGGAGCTGGCCCCGGGGGCTCTGTCGGCCGAACTGCGTCGGTCGGTGGAGCGACTCGTGACGGCCGTCGCCCTGCTCGGCGCGCCGCTGCCGCTCCCCAGCCTCGAATCACGGGTGATGGCGCTCATCCGCCGCCCCGCACCCTCGCGCGCGCGACGGCTGCTGCGCTGGCTGGCGACGCCGCGCGCCGTCATGTTCCGGGTCCGCCCCGTGTGGAGCCTGGCGTTCGCGGCCGTGGTGGCTCTGTTGACGCTGGTCCCCATCGGGCACGAGGGTCCCGATATCGGGGAGCACGAAGGCATCGCCCAGTTCGTGGGCCGCTTCCCCGGGGCGCAGTCGGTGCACGTGGTCGGCTCTTTCAATGACTGGCGTCCCGGCTCGATCGCGCTCGAGGACGTCGACCAGGACGGGCTGTGGCGCGCGACCGTCGTGCTTCCCGCCGGCGCGTACGAGTACATGTTCGTCGTGGACGGCGAGCGCTGGGTCCCGGACCACCTCGCCGAGCGCCTGGTGGCGGACGAATTCGGGCGCGAGAACTCCATCGTCATCGTGCGGCCGGCGCGGCGATGAAACTCTGGCTCGGCCTGGCGCTGCTCGCCGGGCCGCTCGCCGCTCAATCGGCCCGGGCGCGGCTCGAAGGCCGGGTTCCGGGCGCGGCGGTTCCCGTGCTCGACTCCCTGGTCCAGCGGGCGGTCGCGGAAGGGCTGCCGACCGAGCCGCTGATACAGAAAGCCCTGGAGGGCGGGGCGAAGCAGGTCACGGCGTCCCGCATCGTCGCGGCCGTGCAGCTCAGCCTGGGCCAGTTGCGCGCTGCGCGCGACCTCTTGATCCGCGCCGGCGACGAGCCGCCGGTGACGCCGGGGGAGGTGACGACCGTGGCGTGGGCACTGCGGCGCGGCCTGCCCGCCCCGGTGGTGCAGCGGGTGGTCGCCGCGCTGCCGCGCCCACCGCGGGCGTCCGCGATGCACGCCGTCGCCGATCTTGCCGCGCATCAGTTCGACCCGGACTCGGCCGCCGACTTGATCATCGCGGCCATCGGTCAGGGGCTGGTGCGCGAGCGGCTGCTCGATGTGTCCGCCGCAGCGGCGCACGAGCTGCAGCGCGGACATACCCATGCCGAAGCGCTTGCGCTGGTGCGCCAGCAGCTCCCTAACGTGCCCGCGTCCCCGAAACCCACGCGCAGCGCGGTGGCTCGGGCCCGCCGGCCGGCGGCCCCGCCGCCTCCGTAGCCCGCGCAGCCGTTCCACACTGGAACGTTCTCACTCGCCGCGGCGCCGCGCCATGGGCCGCGTGACGCGCCGCACCAGTCGTGGGTCTCACCCGTGAAGCGGGCCAGGGTGGCTCGCCCCATACCTCCGGAGGTATCGCAACATGATTCGTCGCACGCTCCTCGCGCTGGCGCTCCTCGCCGCTCCCGCAATCGTGGTGGCGCAGCAGCCGTCCCCGATGCAGGGGCAGGCGCCGGCGGCCGACACAGCGAAGGCCAAGCCGGGCAAGAAGTCCACTAAGAAGGGCGCCAAGAAGCACGCCGCGAAGCCGGCAGCCAAGCCCGCGGCCAAGGACACCACCAAGACCAAGATGTAAGCAGTCGGCGCTACGAGGTGTAATCGGCGTTGATCCGGACGTATTCCGGCGTCAAGTCGCACGTCCACACCACCGCCTCCGCGCGACCGAGTCCGAGGTCGACGCGGAGGCGGATCGTTTTCTGCTGGAAGATCGCCCGCGCGGCGCCCGTGTCGGCGTGCGCCACGGCTCCCCCGCTGGCGAGCGTCAGCCAGTCGCCATCCGCGGCCGCCTGGAGCGAGAGGCGCTCGGTGGCGAGCGTCACGCCGGCCGTCCCTGCGGCGGCGAGGATCCGGCCCCAGTTCGGATCGGCCCCGTAAATCGCGGTCTTTACCAGGACGGAGCGTGCAATGGCGCGCCCGACCTCTCGGGCGGCCATCTCGCTCGCCGCGCCCACGACCTGGATCTCGACGAGCTTCGAGGCACCCTCGCCGTCAGCCACGATGGCGAGCGCGAGCGTGCGCGCCACGTGCTGCACCGCGTCCTCGAACGCCTTCCACACCGCCCCGTCGCGCGCGGGGTCCACGCCGGACGCCCCTCCAGCGAGCAGCAGTACCGTGTCGTTGGTGCTGGTGTCGCCGTCCACCGAGATGGCGTTGAAGCTGCGATCGGCAACGCGACGCAGCAGCGGCTGGAGCGCCGCCGGCTCGCCCGCTGCGTCCGTCGTCAGCACCGCGAGCAGGGTCGCCATGTCGGGATGGATCATGCCCGCCCCTTTGGCGATCCCCCCGACCGTGATCATGCCGGCGGGGGTCTCGAAGCGTACGGCACAATGCTTGGGCCGGGTGTCGGTGGTCATGATGGCGCGCGCGGCGTCGGGGCCGCCCTCGGCGGTGAGATGCGCGGCGGCCGCCTGGAGGCCGCTGGTGATCTGCTCGAGCGGCAGCGGCACGCCGATCACGCCCGTGGAGAGCACGAGCGCCGTGCGGGCGGGCAGGCCCGCCGCCTGTTCGGCCGCGTGGGCCATCGCGCCTGCGGCCGCGAGCCCCGGGGCGCCGGTGCAGGCGTTCGCGACCCGCGCGTTCATGGCGACGGCCCGGATGCGACCCGGGCGCTCCCCCAGCAGGTCGGCGTCGTACGTCACCGGCGCGGCGCGCAGCGCGTTCTTGGTGAACACGCCCGCCGTAGCGCAGCTCGTGGCGCTCACCAGCAGCGCGACGTCGGGCGCAGCATCGGCCTTCAGTCCTGCGTGCGCCGCCGCGGCGGTGAAGCCGCGCGGCGACGTGACGGAGCCGTTCGGGATCTCGGTGAAGCCGGAGGACATCCGCGGGAAGATACCCCGTGCCCGTGGCTTGTGTAACCGCTCGGCCCGGCATATCATAGCGCAACCTTCCCGGGAGGGCCCGTTCGATGTCGGAACCGTTCTTGAGCTCCGACGACTACGACGAACGCGCGCATCAGCTGTACAACGACGGACAATTCGACCCCGCCATCGAGACCCTGCGAGAGGGGTTGGGCCTCTACCCCCACGCCGTCGAGTTGCACGTCGGTATGGGCTACGCCCGGCTTGCCCGAGAGGAGTATGTCTGGGCGCGCCGGGCGTTCGAGGAAGCGGTGGGCCTCGACCCCGAGCATGAAGACGCCCTGGCCGGGCTGGGCGAGGTGCTGCTCAAGTTCGGTGAGCGGGGCGGCGCCGTCGCCTGTTTCGACCGCATCCTCGCGCTGGGTTTCAGGGACGACCACGACCTCATGCTGCAGGTCGGGCGCGCGCTGTTCCGTGAAGCCGCTCTGGACCAGGCGCGGCGCTTCTTCGAGGTCGCCATCACGGGGCATCCCGATTCGGCCGAGGCGGCGGCGTGCGTAGGCTACGCGGCGCACCGGCTCACGGACGAGGGGGGCGCGCTCCACTGGCTGCGCCGGGCCCTGGAACTGGACGCGGGACACGCCGAGGCGCGCATCTATCTCGCCAACCTGCTGTACGACCGGGGGGAGTACGAGGCGGCGCTGTTTCACCTCGAGCGCACGCAGCCGGCGGACCATTTCGACGGGCTCGCCCTCTGGCGACTGATCGAGCTGAAGAAGAGCGTGTACCGCCTCCCGGACGACGACCCGGAGCTTGTGCCCTGGCATCACCGCCTCGACGAGCTCGCGGGGGACGCCGCGCCCGAAGACCTGCTGCTCGCGGAGATCGAGGCGATGGGGCCCGACGGCCAGCTGCGCGACCCGCGGCAGCTCGAGCTGTTCGGGACGCTGCTCACGGAGCTGCAGGGCATGAAAGCGCGGTCGGGGCCGGGCGACGTCCACCGCGTGAGCACGCTCGGGGGCGCGACCTACGTCGGGACATGGGAGGAGATCGTGCGCCAGATGAAGGACGACGCGGCGGAGTGGGCGCGCGGCTCGCTCGAGCAGTACATGGCGGCGGCCGCGCACCGGGGGCGTAAAGAGACCGGGGTCGCGATTCCCACCACGGATCCGGAGAGCTTCATCCGGGGGAGCGCGGACGCGGGGTTGTTGAGAATCCTGCACTGAGCCGCGGACGGCCAGGGTCTCCCTGCGCGACAAACATACGCAGTCGCTCCGGGAGACCCTGGCCGTCCGCTCCTCAGGTGCTGCTGTGCTTCAGTTTCACGGCAATCGAGAGCGGCCCGTCCCCCAGCGCCACGAGCGTGATGGCGCCGGCGAGGAGCAGTCCCTCGAGCTCGATGTTCCCGCCGTGCGGCACCTTCACGGCGAAGATGGCGACCAGCATCTCGATGGCCATGCAGATCGACCAGGCCCGCGTGAAGATGCCGAGCAGCACGCACAGCGCGCCCACCGTTTCCACCGCGATGAGGATCACCGCCCAGATTGTCGCAAAGGGGAATCCGATCCCGTGGAGAAACCCGGCGACGGCCGGGATGCCGTTGTGAAATTTCGTCAAGCCGTGTTGCAGAAAGACGCCGCCGACGGCGAGCCGCATGAAAAACGCGGCGTACGGCGTGAGTTGGTTCATGAGGTCTCCGGAAGGATGGCGTTGGTCACCGGCCCGCGCCGGCGCGAGTCGACGCGCACTTCGCGCGCGCCGAACCGTTTGATGATCACGTCGAGACCGCGCTGCGGCCGCGCGCCCCCGATCCCCGCCACGTCGGCGAAGCAGAGCCCCGTATCCGGCTCGCCGTGCAACGCGACGTGCCCGCCATTGCACACCAGCGCGGCCGACAGGCCGCGTGGCCCGAGCGTCACGACCGGCGGGCTGGCGGGGTTCAGGCCCGCCGCGTTGGCGGCGGCGAGGAGCAGCCCGGCAATGGCTTGCGCGTCCGTGAGGCGGTTCGCCGGAACGCCGCCCAGGTCCGCGAAGACGTGGTCGAACGTCACCCCGGGCAGTTGTCCAACCGCGTGCGCAGCGGCGCGACGAACGTCCCGCGAATGACTTCCAGCCCGAGCGAGTCGCTGTACAGGTCGGTGCGCTGCGCGTTGAACAGGTAGCGGCCACTGATCACGGCGCCACCGGTCACGGGCGCGAATTGCGTGATCGTGATGCTGCCGGCCACCGAGTCGACGTCCGTGCCGTGCGAAAAGGCGAAGATGTTGAACAGCGGCGTGACGTTGTGCGTGCTGCGCCAGAACGCCCAGGGCCGGCGCGGGTTGCAGAAGGCGTCCAACGGCCCGAATCGGGAGGGCGAGGCTTCCTGCGGATTGATCGAGTCGATGTCGAACGTCGTGTCCGCTCTGATCACCGAGTCCGTCAGCGTCACCACCATCTGGTCGAGCAGCGTGCTGTCAGTCGAAAGCGCCGAGTCGACCAGTTGGAATGCCAATTTCCCGTTCAGCCTGGGGTAGTTGATGCCGACGGCCTTCCCCCCCTCGTGACGGATCGCCGTGCCGAGCACCGTCTGGAAGAAGTATCCCGGCGAGTTCGTGTCGACCAGCGCGAGGACGATGACGGCGCCGGTGTCCGAGACGGTATCCACGCCACCGGTGGTGACGTGGACTACGTAGGGCACCCTCGTCCCGCTCGCGGTCACGGCCGTCACGAGCCCCGTCGCCGGGTTGATCGTCACCTGCGGGCTCGAGGAGGGGTCGAACCAAACGGTGTCCGTGGCGAGCGCGTCCTTCTTCTTGACCGCGTATGGGATGGTGAACGTGTCCTGCTGCATCAGCACGACCGTGTCCGTGAGCAGCGTGAGGTCGAGCGGCCGTGAGACGGCCACGAGGGCGATTCCCGTCGCCTGGCCGCCCGTGGCGGTGACCGTAGCGACGCCCTTGCCGACCCCGTGGATGGCGCCGGTCGTGGCGTTGATCGTGGCCACCGAGTTCGGACCGACCGCCCACGTGAGGGGACCGGGGTTCGCGCGTTCGCCGTCGCTGTTGTAATAGGCGAAGTCGCGCGCCGTGAGCGAGTCCCCCACGAACAACGAATCGAGGATCGGGCTCAGGATCAGAATCGGCGGCAGCGGGCTCGACACATCGAAGCACGCGGCGGCCGCGACGATGGTGAGGGCCAACGAGTATCGTCTCATGGTGCCTAAGTGTAAGAGGGCTCGGCCGGGGGTGGCCAGGGTCGCCGGTAGCGTTATGGAACCCCGTTCTCGGGGGATTGCTCCCGCCGACACTAGAACATCGACATCGCGAGAAACGAGCGAAGGTTATCGTTTGTCACCCGCAGCCGCGCGCACAGCAGCCGCACCACCGACCACAGCACCTTGTGGGCGATGTCGCGGTTGAAGTCGAGCAGCAGCTCGAAGTCGGAGCGCGCGATGGTGATGAGGGTGCAGGCGGTGTTGGCGATGGCGTCGGTGGAGCGCTCCGAGCGGTCGAAGATGGCCATCTCGCCGAAGCAGGCACCGGGCTTGAGCACGGCGAGGGCCTCTTCTCCCGAGCCGGGGATGGTCCGGGAGATGCGCACCTCCCCCTCGGAAATAATGAACAACCGGTTGCCGGGCTCACCTTCCTTGAAGACGTGCTGGCTCACGGCGAACTTCTGCTCGCGGCACACTTCGGCCACGCGGGCGAGCTCGCCGTCGTCCAGGTCTTGGAAGACCGCCGCCTGCTTCAGCAGATTCAGGTTCACGCGGACGAAGCTATGGGGCGCCGGAGGGAGGGGCAAGTGAAACCGTGGGTGACGTGGGCGGATCTGCTGACCGCGCTGCGACTCCCGCTGGCGGCCGCGTTTCCGTTCGTCCACCGGCCGGCCGCGCAGCTGGGGATCGTGGCCGCGGCCGCGGCGTCCGACTTTTTCGACGGCATGCTGGCGCGCCGCCTCGGCGAGTCGCGCGCCGGCGCCGTGCTCGATCCCACGGCCGACAAGATTTTCATGGCCGTCGCCCTCGTCACCGTCGCCCGAGCCGACCTGCTGCATCCCCTCGAGATCGCGGGCGTGCTGGGTCGGGACATCGTGGCCACGCTGGGGTACGTCGGAGCGTGGCTGCTGCGGCACCCGATGACGCTGCCCGCGCGCGCCGGCGGCAAGGCGGTCACGGTGCTGCAGCTGTTGACGCTGGTGGCCTGCATCGTCGCCTCACCTCACGTGCGCTCCATCGCGTGGGCGACGACGGCCGTGGGCCTGTATGCGATCTGGGACTACGGCCGGGCAGCCGCCCGGGTGAACGCACAGCGCTGACAGGGGGACGTGATGCGGAGCGTGTGGCTGGCGTTGCTGTTCGCGGGGGTAGGACTCGGGGTCGGAGGCGTGGTCGGCACCGTGGCGCTCGCGGCGCAGGAGTTCCATCCCCCGGCCGTGCGCTCGGCCGGGGAGCGCGGCACGCGGCTGGGGTTGTTCGGGTTCGGCGTGCGCGGTGGGATCGACCTCTCCGGCAACACGCAGTTGGTGTTCGGTGTGGCGCTCGACGCCGGCAATCTCGTTACCAGTCGCTTCCGGCTCCGTCCGTCGGGCGAGATCGGCGTGTTCAACGGCGTCAACAGCTACGTCGGCAGCCTGGAAGGGCTCTACCGGTTCACCGGCGAGGGACAGGCCGCCACGCCGTACGCGGGCGGCGGCTTCAGCCTGGTGGGGCACGACCGCTGCGGTACCGATCCCGATTGTCCGGACGTGTGGCTCAACGTGGTCGTGGGCGTGGAGCTGCACTATCGCTCCACCTTCAACTGGCTGCTCGAATACCACGGCATGGGTGGGTTCCGCCACAACCGCCTGTACGCGGGACTCACGACGCGGCGGGGGAACTGACGTGGCGGCGAACGTCGCGGAGATCACCACGCGCTGGCGCGAGGCCCTGGAGTTCGACGCGGGGGCGCCCGGACGCCCGCCGGTCGTGGTCGACGGCAACAGCGCCGTCGCCGCGTCACCGGTGGAACTGTTGCTCGTCGCCGCCGCAACCTGCACCGCGTCGGACGTGGTGCTGATCCTCCAGAAGCAACGCGTTGCGCTGCGGGGGCTCGAGGTGCTGGTGCAGGGCACGCGCCGGGCGGAGCAGCCGCGTCGCTTCATCGCGCTGCATTTCGTGTTCACCGTCACGGGGGACGGGGCCGACGAAGGCAAGGCGCGCCGCGCGATCGACCTTTCCCTCGAGAAGTATTGCTCGGTGGTCGCGTCGCTCGCCTCCGACATCCGCATCACCTACGACGTCGCGCTTCGCTAGAAGGCTCGCGG
>Ga0209577_10000155_pt1 | contig 66221 bp, 56 predicted proteins | sample GraSoiAngelo_109_FD_185874 | JGI IMG/M metagenome (GOLD analysis project Ga0209577, IMG submission 185874) | Grasslands soil microbial communities from the Angelo Coastal Reserve, California, USA - 14_0903_12_20cm (SPAdes) (version 2) | ecosystem: Environmental > Terrestrial > Soil > Grasslands... | reverse complement strand
ATTCCTGGTCGGCGGGGTCACGAGCGGCGTACTCGGCGGGTTGCAGATCCTGGCCCGCCCTGCCGGCGGCGACCTCGACCGCTGGACCCGCCTGATGTTGTCGTTGGGTGCGGGGATTTACGAGGAGCTGCTGTTCCGCGTGCTGCTCGTGGGCGCCCTCGCGGCGGGAGCGCGCGCCCTGCTCGGCTGGCGCCCAGTCCCGGCGGGGGCCGCGGCCACGCTGCTCGGCGCCGCGATCTTCTCGGCGTTTCACTACATCGGCCCGTACGGCGACCGTGTTCAGCTCTATTCGTTCGTGTTTCGCATGGTGGCCGGGCTCTTCTTCTCGGCGCTGTACCTCACGCGCGGGTTCGGGATCACGGCGTGGACGCATGCATTGTATGACGTGTTCTTGCTGGTGATGCAATAGGATAGACGCACAGACGCGTAGACGCACAGGGGTGAACAGGTGGTGGAGTCAGGTAGGCCTTCCTCTTCCCCGACTCCTGTTCTCCCCTGTGCGTCTGTGCGTCTAGTCGTGGCCCGTCCTGTCGGCCTGCTTCGCCATCTCTCGAAGTTTAAAGCGTTGGATCTTCCCGGTAGCCGTCTTCGGAAGTTCCTCGACGAACCGAATCCACCGCGGGTATTTGTAGTGGGCGAGGCGCTGCTTGACGAACGCCTGCAACTCGGCCTCGAGCGCGGCGCCGGGTGCGTGACCCCGGGCGAGCACGACGAACGCCACCGGCTTGACGAGCTCGTCCTGGTCCGCGGCGCCGACCACCCCGGCTTCCACGACCGCCGGATGCTCCACGAGCGCGCCCTCCACCTCCGCCGGCGAGACCCACATCCCACCCGCCTTGATCATGTCGTCGCCGCGCCCGGCATACCAGAAATAGCCGTCCGCGTCCCGCGTGTACTTGTCGCCGGTGCGGACCCACTCGCCCTGGATGGTCTGCTTGGTGCGCTCGTGCTGGTTCCAGTAGCACGCGCAGGCGCTGTCGCCTCTCACGAGCAGGTTGCCGATCTCCCCCGCCGGCAGGTCGCGTCCCTCGTCGTCCACGATCCTCGCGTCGTATCCGGGTACGAGCGTCCCGCTCGACCCGGGACGAACGCGGCCCGGGCGGTTCGCGATGAACTGGTGACACAGCTCGGTCGAGCCGATGCCGTCGAGGATCTCGATCCCGAACCGCTCGAGCCAGCGCTCGTAGATGGCCTTCGGCAGGGGCTCGCCCGCGGAGATGCACAGGCGCACCGAGCGCAGGTCGTAGGTCCGGTCGGGGTCCGGCAGCTGCAGCATCGCCGCGTACGCCGTGGGTACCGCGAAGAACAGCGTGGGACGCTCTCGCGTGATCACGTCGAACACTTTGGCGGGCTCGGGACGGCCCGGAAGCAGCACGGTCGTGGCCCCGACGTGGAACGGGAAGTACAGGGCGTTGCCCAGTCCGTAGGCGAAGAACAGCTTCGCCACCGAGAACGTGCGGTCGTCCGGCCCGATCTCGAGCACATGCCGGCCGAACGCCTCGCAGCACACCGGCATGTCGTGATGCAGGTGCACGGCGGCCTTGGGCGTCCCGGTCGTACCAGACGTGTACAGCCAGAACGCCACGTCGTCCTTGGTCGTCTCGGCGGGAGCCAGGTCCGTGCTCTCCGCACTCACGAGGTCGTCGTACGACAGCTCGCCCGCGGACGCCCTGCCGGCGACCACGATGTGCCGCAGCGCCGGCGCCCGCAGCCCTGCCTCCGCGAGCGCCGGCGCCAGGGCCTCGCTCACGATCGCCACCTCCGCCCGGCTGTCTCTCAGGATGTATTCGTAGTCGCGCGGCTTGAGCAGCGTGTTGGTGGGGATCGGGACGGCTCCGATCTTGAGCGTGCCCCAGAAACTCCAGACGAACTGAGGTGAGTCGTGCAGCAGGAGCACGACTCGCTGCTCCCGTTGCACGCCGAGGCGCCGCAGCGCGTTGCCGAGCCGGTTGGCGCCCGCCGCCACGTCCCCGTATGTGAGGCGGCGCCCTTCGTGGATCACGGCGAGCCGCGCGGCCCGGCCTTCGACAATGTGGCGGTCGACGAACCATGTAGCGGCGTTGTATTCGCGGGGCATCTCCACGCGGCGATGTTAGCCCCGCGCGCCGCGCCGTCAAGCTCGCGCGCGGGGCGGCTGCGGCTGTATTTTGGCCGCGAGGACGATCATGGGGTTCCTCCCACTCTTGGCCCTGGTGCTGGCGGGCGGGTCCCAGCTGGCGGCGCCCGACTCGGTCGCGGTTCTCAAGGCCGCCCGCGGGGCGCAAGCCGCGTTCGAATCCACACGGCGCCTCAGCCTCCCGGAGCGCCCAGGGGGCTGGAGCGGCATCTGCGGCCAGCGGATCGGGCGGATCTGCTACTGGTATGAAGGCGACGATAACGACAGCGCCCCCCCCGAACCCGCGCGGATTCGCGAGGCGCGGGCGCGGCTACTCGCGACGCTCGAGGAGGCCGGCGCCGCGCTCCCCGGGGACGAATGGATCGCGGGTCAGCGCGTGCGCTACCTGCTGGAAGACAGCCAACCCGGCACGGCGGCCCGAGTTGCCGAGCAGTGCCGCGCCGTCGCCTGGTGGTGTGAGGCACTGGCGGGTCTCGTGCGGCACGTCACGGGCGACTTCGCCGCCGCCGACAGCACCTTCGCCGTCGCGCTCGCCGACATGCCCGCCGACGAGCGTTGCCGTTGGAGTGATCTCTCCCCCCTCCTCGAGGGGGAGCTGGCGGAGCGCTATCGCCGGCTCGACTGCGACGGCCGGTCGGGGTTCGAGGCGCGGTGGTGGTGGCTCGCGCAGCCGCTCTACTCGCTCACGGGCAACGACCGCCGCACGGAGCACTTCGCGCGGGTCGTCATGGCTCGGATCCACGAAGGTCGTCGTACTCCCTTCGGCTACTGGGCGGACGACCTCCGCGACCTGATGCTGCGCTACGGCTGGCCGACGTGGTGGACGCGTGATCCCGCCGTGTCCCCGCTGATCGAGTCGGAGCCGCGCATCACGGGACACGACCCCTCGCCCGCCTTCCATTTCACTCCCGCGGCGCGCGCGCTGGACGATCCCGCCAACGCCAGGCCCGACGATTGGAGCCTCGACACGCCCCAGGCGCGGGAGCGCTACGCGCCGTCGTACGCGGCGTCGTTTACCTATCTGGAGCATCAAGAAGCCCTGTTCCGGCGCGGGGACTCTTGCCTCGTGGTCGCCGCTCCCGATCTCTCGGGCGACACACTCTTCGCGCAGCGGGCCGTGCGCGTCGCCCTCGCGCTCGCCGCCGACGAACGTACCCTCGTCACCGCGCGCGACTCGGGCGTCGCAACGCGGCCCCGGGCCGTGGTCGCCGCCGCTCCCTGCCGGCCGTTCGTGCTGTCGCTCGAGGCCGTCGCCCCCCGCGACCGCCACGTGGCGCGGGCGCGCTACGGCGTGACACCCAGGCGCCGCACGCTGGCACACCCGGCGATCTCCGACCTGCTGCTGTTCGACCCCCCGCCGGATTCTTTACCGGCGACGCTCGACGCCGTCCTGCCGTGCGCCCACGGATCGACGCGTGTCCCGACCGACCGGAAGCTCGGCGTGTTCTGGGAGGTGTACGGGGTCGATCCCGCGGGCGGCGCCGTCGCCGTCTCGCTCACCCTGGCGCGCCAAGGCACCGGACTTCTGCGTCGGGTCCTCGGTCTCGGCCGTCCGCGCCACGAGGTCCGTCTCGAGTGGCAGGACGTGACGCAGGACTCCGCGGTGGCCCCGCGGGCCCTCGCGATCGATCTCGCGGGACTCACGCCGGGGCGCTATGTGATCGAGGTGAACGTCACGCCCCCGGGAGCGAGGACGCTCGCGACCCGGCGTGAAATCCGGATCGAGCGACCCTAGGGCCTCCGCTCCGCCGCCCGCGCCGCGTACACCCCCCGCGCTTCCGCCAGCAGCCGCAGTACGTGCTCGCGCTCCGCCGCCGTGTTCCAGCTCTGGTGCGCCTGCGCCGCCTCGTCCAACCGGTCGATCCAGCGCACGAAGAATTCCGCGTCGCCCGGTGAGCGCACGGGCGCGTTCCCCACGCTCACGTACACCGGACTCGTCGAGGCGAACGGATAGCGATCGAGCACGGGCAGCTCGGCTCGATCCGCGTAGGCGCGCAGCACGTACCATCCGCTGACCGCGACGGCGATCGGAACCGTGGCGCTCGCCTGCGTGCGATCGCCCGTGAGCGGAATCGCGGCCACCACCCGGCCGTTGCCGATGATCTCCAGGTGATCGACCGGGACGCTCGACCGAAGACGCACCCGCGCCGTGAGAGTCGAGTCCCGCGGCAGCCGGATCTCGTCGCCGATCGGCCGGCCCTCGAGCGTGAACTCGAGCAACGGCGCGTTGCTGATGAACGTGCGACCCGCCTTGAGCCCCGCGAGAAACCCGCGGCGATCGAGTTTGGCGCCCGCGTGCACGAACACGCGCACCAGCCCGGGGGGCCCCCGCAGCGAGGCGAAGTTGGGGAAGGCGTCGGTTCCGGCGCCCGCGGGAAGCCGGAAGCCGCAGTTCAGCAGCCGGTACCAGATCTCCGACGTGACGAGATGATCCGAATACCCCATCACCTCGATGTAGTCGACCTTGCCGAGCGCCACATCCACCGGCAGCTCGTGGGTGAGCGGCTGGGTCGTGTCGCCCGGATCGGGCCGCGAGTCGAAGGGGTGGACGTACCCGAACAGCGCGCCCTGGGCGTGCGCCAGGTCCGCCACGTCGCTGTTCGCCGGATAGAGGCTGGCGGCGGCCGTGTTGGGATAGCCGGCATACTCGGGCAGGAGATAGTGGTCCGTCAACCCGAGCAGTGCAGTGTGGCCCCAGTAGCTCGTGTGAAACTCCTGGGCGTGCAGCAGCAGAAACCCCCTGCTCGACGCCGGGTCGGGGTCCGTGCGGAAGTAGGCGATGTCGGGGATCCGCTGCTCCTTGTTCACTATGAGATTCTCGATGACATGCAGGTCCTCGGCGCGGCCCTGAAACGCGAGATGCTCCGGCGTGTTGCGGTACGCTCCGCCGTAGTTCATGTGCACGTGGAGATCCCCGCTCCACCAGCCGAGCGCCGGGAGATCCGCGAGTCGATCGAGAACGATCCGTCGTACCGCCGTGCCCCCGGGCCGCACCGTCGCGTCCGCGCGCGCGACGCGGAATTCGGGCCCGTGCCACGCCGCGACATGCGCGACACCCGCGGGCACCGTCAGCTCGGCCGCGCCGTCCGTGTGGAAGTAACCGTACTCGAAGCCGCGCTCGCCGCGGTCGAACGCCTCGTCGGCGTGGCGCCAGGCATCGTCGGGCGCGTACGCTCGCCCGTCGGCTCTGGACACCGAGATCCGGGCGGGCAGCGGACGCCCGCCACGATCGACGACCTCCACGCGCAGTCGGCCCACGGGCCCGTGGTAGCGGCGCCGGGTGGCGAGAATCCGCTGCCGCCGTCCCCCCGGCACGTCGATCACCCAGAGCGAGGTGTTACCCCCTTCGTTCGAGACGTACGCGATCCGCCGGCCGTCGTGCGACCAGCGCGGCGCCGTGGCATCGAACTCTCCGTAGGTGAGGGGAAACACGTCGCCCCCCTCGCTGGTCATGAGCCACAGCTGATTCCACTCACGGCCCACGTAGGAGCTGTAGACGACGCGGGTGCCGTCGGGGGACCAGTCGGGGTGGGCTTTCCACGTCGTTTCCTCGTAGCGGATCTCGCGCAACGGCGCACCGGGGGTCGCCGTCATGCGCCAGAAGCCGCCGCTGCCGTGGATATGCCCGCGGTTGGAGACGAGGATCAGCTCCTTCCCGTCGGGCGACCAGGTGGGAGAGAGATAGTGGTCCCACGTGCTGTAGTAATAGCGGGGCAGTTTGCTGTCGTTGTCCTCGGTGAGCCGGGTCGCCTCGCCCGGGGTGCCCGCGTTCACCGGAAGCGCGAAAATGTGCCAGCGGCCGTTGTACGCGGTGGAGACGAACGCGATGCGGCCGCCGTCGGGCGACCAGCGCGGCTCGACGTTCACCGCGCCGTTCGCGGTCGCGGGCCGCACCGCGCCGGTCGCCAGGTCCAGGAGCTCCAGCTCGATGGCGTCGTTCGAGTAGCGGGCGAAGACGACGAAGCGTCCGTCCGGCGACCAGTCGGGCTGATAGTCGTACCCCGCGTCCCCGGTGACTTCGACCGCCACGCCCGAGCCGATCTGCTGGCGCCACAGCGAGCCCTGCATCGAGTAGATCAGATCGCGCCCGTCGGGCGACCACGTGACCGCGCTGGGACCGCTCGTCACCTGCGGCACGTACATCTCGCGGCAGTAGTAGGGGTGCGGCACGGCAACCTGCTTGAGCACGGGCTCCCGCTGGGCGACGGCGATCACCGGAATGAGTCCGATGCCCGAGGTGAGCGCCCACCGCAGCAGTCGGAGCGTCATTGTCTCAGGAACAGGCGCTTCGGATCGAGCACATCCCGTAGCAACCGCAGCTCCTGGGGCGTGGGCGGCGCCACCGCGGCCAGCCCCGACCGGCACGTGAGCGCCCACCCGACACCCGCCTGTACGTCGGGGACGCTCACGCCCGGGTACAACGCCGCGAGCACCATCTCGCCCGTTGCCTCGTCCGCCTCGAGGATGGCCTTGTCGGTGATGACCTTCACGGGCCCGGCGCCCGGCATCCGCAGCTCGCGACGCAGCCGGCCCTGGGGCCTGAGTCCCGGGCTCGTGACGAAGTCCACGCGCTCGGGGAAGGCGCGTGGACCGAGCTGCGCCACGATCAGCGTCCGCCGCGCGTGGATCGCGATCTCCGCGGCGCCGCCCGACCCGGGCAAGCGGACCTTGGGCCGCGCATACGGACCGATGACGGTGGTATTGATGTTGCCGTAGCGATCGACCTGCGCGCCTCCCAGGAACCCGACCTCGATGCGTCCGTTCTGCAGCATGCCCTGGAATACGTCGGCCATACCGCACACCATGAGCGAGCCGGTAACGAGCGCCGGGTCGCCGATCGACACGGGGAGGCGCTCCGGCACCGCCCCCACGGCCCCCGATTCGTAAATCAGCACGAGACGCGGGGCATGGGTCGCGCGCGCCAGGTTGCAGGCGAGGTTGGGAAGCCCGATGCCGACGAACACGACCTCGCCGTTTCGCAGCTCGCGGGCGGCGACGGCGGCCATCATCTCGTCGGGCGTGTAGTCCTCAGTACCCGTAGTTCACCCCCGCGCACACGCGTTCTTTCGCCTTGAGCCGTGTGACGTGCGGCTGTTTTTTCAAGTACGCCGCGCGGTCCGGCACGCCATACACGAACTCGTCCAGGTAGCGCGTGAGGCGATCGGGAGATCGAGAAATGTCTTCCCACGCGACATAGAAGTCGTTGTCGCGGTCGTAGTAGCCCTGCGCGTACGAGGGGTGCGCGCCCCACGGCTCGACCACCACCGCGTCCACGATCATACCGGGGATCACGGTCCGATTCGGATCCGACCGGATGACCTGTTCGTCCACGAGCTCCTCCACCACGACGATGACGCGCGCCGAGGCGAACGCCGCCTCTCGCTGCACGCCGAGGAGCCCCCAGATCTGGGTGTTGCCGTCGGCGTCGGCGCGCTGCGCATGGACGATCGTCACGTCGGGGTTCAGGGCCGGCACGGTGGCGAGGTCCTCCCCGGTGTAGGGACACGGGACGGTCTTGATGCGGGGATTCACCCGGGGCAGGTCGGTGCCCATGTAGTCGCGCAGCGGCCAGAAGGGGAGCCGCGCGGCGCCCGCGGAAAACCGTGCGACCATGCCGAAGTGCGAATACTCTTCGATCTCGAGCGGCGCCGTGCCCGGCGCTTCCACGGCCCGCCGGAACGCGTGCAGCGAGCCCACGCCGGGATTCCCGGCCCACGAGAACACCAGCTTGCGGGCGCACCCCGCGCCGATCATCTGATCGTAGATCAGGTCCGGCGTGAGGCGCGCGAGCGTGAGATCGCGCCGCCGCTGCCGGATGATCTCGTGGCCTGCGGCGAAGCAGATGAGGTGGGTGAACCCTTCGATGACGACGGTGTCGCCGTCGTGGACGAAGCGCGCGATCGCGTCGCGCATGGGCATGACCTTGGAGGCGTGATCGCTCACGCCTAATCCGTCATCTCGCCCAGGCATTCATCGATGATCCCCAGCGCCGTGTCGACGTCGGACTCGTCCACCACGAGCGGGGGAGCCAGCCGCAGCGCGCTCTTCCCCGCCCCGAGCAGCAGCAGGCCCTTCTGGAACGCCCGTGCGACGAGTTCGTGCGGGACTGCAGGCGCGGGGTCGCGGGTGGCGCGGTCCTTCACGAACTCCACGCCGATCATCAGGCCGCGTCCGCGCACGTCTCCGATGGAGCCGTACTTCTCCTGCAGCCGCTTGACTCCCGCGAGCAGCCGCTCGCCCAGCCGGGGGACCCGGGGCAGCAGCTCGCGCTCCACCACGTCGAGCGTCGCGAGCGCCGCCGCGCAGCACACCGGATTGCCGCCGAACGTGCTGCCGTGCGCGCCGGGCTGCCATTTCATGATCGATTCCTTGGCGATGATCGCGCCGATCGGCATGCCGCTGCCCAGGCCCTTGGCGCTGAGCAGGATGTCGGGCTCGATCCCCTCGTATTCCGACGCCCACATCTTCCCGGTGCGTCCCACGCCGCACTGCACCTCGTCGCACACCAGCAGGATGCCGTGGCGGTCGCACAGCTCGCGCAGCGCCTGCACGTAGCCGGGCGGCGGCACGACGTAGCCGCCTTCCCCCTGGATCGGCTCCACGAAGATGGCCGCGGTGCTCCTGGGGTCGAGCCGCTTGGCGAACAGGTCGTCCTCGATCGACGACACGCACCGCATGTTGCAGGCAGCCTCGCCGCGGCAGAAGTCGCAGCGGTAGCGGTATCCGTACGGGACGTGGTACACCTCGGGGAGGAACGGTGCGAACCCGGCACGCTGCACCGCTTTGCTCGCCGTCAGACTCAAGCCACCATACGTGCGGCCGTGAAACGCCCCCGTGAAGGCGACGATGGCCGGCCGCCCGGTCGAGTGCCGCGCCAGCTTGATCGCTCCTTCCACTGCCTCGGTCCCCGAGTTCGAGAGGAACACGCGCTTCTTGCTCGGCCCCGGCGCGAGACGCGCCAGCCGCTCGCACAGCGCCGCGAAGCCCTCGAAGTAGAAATCGCTCCCGCAGATGTGAAGGAACCGCGCCGCCGCGTCCTGGATCGCCTGGACGACCTTGGGATGGCCGTACCCGGTGGACGCGACCGCGATGCCCGCCATGAAATCGAGGTAGCGGTTCCCGTCCACGTCCTCGACCATGGCCCCCGCGCCGCGGGCGATGACGAGCGGGTACTCCTTGGGGTAGGACGTCGAGGCCCAGCGGTCCTGGCACTCGACGATCGCCCGCGCCTTGGGTCCCGGGGGCGGCACCACGATCCGCGGGTAATCCTTCATCGCGACTCCTCGATCACGGTCCGGCTCTGCTCGCGCAGGAATTGCGCGACGTAATACGGCCCGCACCCGCCCTTGCCGGTCGAGCCCGATCCCTTCCACCCGCAAAACGGCTGCGCCCCGGGCCAGGCGCCGGTCGTGGCGCCGGTGCGCTTGTTCACGTAACACACCCCGGCGTCGATCTCGTCGAAGAAGCGCTCGATCTCCTCCGCCTTCTTGGAGAAGATGCCGGCGGTGAGGCCGTACTCGACCTTGTTCACTTCGGCGATCGCCTCCGCCAACCCCGACACCGCGCCCACGGCCAGGAGCGGGACGAACAGCTCCTCCCGGAAGAGCGACGAGGAGAGGGGCAGCTCAGCGATCGTGGGGGCGACGAAGTGCCCGTGGTCGAAAGGCTCCCCGCTGAGCTGCTGGCCGCCGAGCACGATCTTGCCCTCGCGCCGGGCCCGCGACACCGCTCGCCGGAACCGCTCCACCGCCGCGGCGTTGATCACCGGCCCGAATACGACATCGCGCTCCGTCGGGTCTCCCAGCTTCAGGGCCTTGGTCCGCTCGATGAGCATCTCCACGAACGGCTGGGCCACGCGCGTGTGCACGTAGACGCGAGACGTCGCGCTGCACTTCTGGTTCTGCAGGCCGAACGCCGACCGCGTCACCCCTTCCGCCGCCGCGTCCAGGTCCGCCGAGTCGAGCACGATGGCCGCGTTCTTGCCGCCCATCTCGAGGAGGCAGGGCTTGATCCAGTCTCGCGAGAGGCCTTGGAAAATGTGCATACCGACCGCCTTCGAGCCCGTGAAGACGACCCCGTCGACACCGGAATGACGCCACAACGCCTCCCCCGCGACCTCGCCGGCTCCGGGGAGATAGTTGAACGAGCCCGCCGGCAGCCCCGCGTCGCGGTACACCTCGTACAGCTTGAGCCCGGTCCAGGGCGCTTCCTCGGCGGGCTTGTAGACGACCGCATTTCCCGCGACCAGCGCCGCCGCCGACATCCCGGTCGAGAGCGCCAGCGGGAAATTGAACGGCGCGATGCAGGCGAACACGCCGTAGGGCCGGAGCACGTCGGTATTGCGCTCGACCGGCGTGACCTTGGCCATCTGCCGGACGAAGCCGTTGGCGTCCTCGACCTGCTGGCAATAGTAGTCGATCAGGTCGGCGGACTCCTCGGCGTCGCCCATCGACTCGAGCCGGCTCTTGCCCACCTCGAGGCTCATGACGGCGGCGAGTTCGAATTTGCGCTGGCGGATCAGGCCGGCGGCGCCGCGCAGCGTCGCGACGCGCGCGCGCCAGGGCGTGTGGGCCCACCCCCGCTGCGCCTCCTTGGCGGCCGTGACGGCGCGGTCGACGTGCTGCGCGGTGGCGGCGGCGAAGCGCCCCAGCACCACGCCCGTATCGATGGGCGACGTATCGACGATCGGTGCCGCCGGCGACGAGACCGCTTCGCCGGCGATGTAGAGGCTATGGTCCCGGCCCAGCTGGCCGCGCACGCCGGCGAGCGCCTCGTCGAACTGGCGATGGAACGCCTCCCAGTCCACGTTGGCCGAGGTGTAGGTGACTTTGGACGCCGTCACGGCTGCAGTCGTCATGCGTCACCGTGCCCCCGTCTTGACCGCCTTCAAGGCCGTCGCGTGCGCCGTGGTGAAGCGCGTAACGATCTGGTCGATCTCCTGTTCCGTGATGATGAATGGTGGCGCCACGACGACCAGGTCGCCGTTGACGCCGTCGGCGTGCCCCACGTTGGGCCAGACCACGAGCCCGGCCTCCAGAGCCGCTTCAGTGAACGCCTCGACGAACTTGACCGCCCGCGGAAACGGGGCCCGAGTGGCCTTGTCCTCCACGAACTCGATGCCGGCGAGCAGCCCCCGCCCGCGCACGTCGCCCACGTGGGGCAGCGTCCTGAGACCGGCGAGTCGCTCGTGCAGCACCCGCCCGAGCCTGGCGCTGCGCTCCACCAGCCGCTCGCGTTTGAGCAGCCGGACGGCGGCCAACCCGGCCGCGCACGCCACCGGGTGGAACGAGAAGGTCTGGGCGTGCAGGAAGCTCCCCGAGCCGCGCGCGATGACGTCGACGATGCGCTCGGGCGCGGCGACCGCGGACAACGGGGCATAGCCCCCGGAGATCCCCTTCCCCAGCGTCATCAGGTCTGGAGCGACGCCGTACGGCTCGATCGCCCACCATGTGCCCGTGCGACCCGCACCGCACAGGATCTCGTCGGCCACGAACAGCACGTCGTGGCGGTCGCAGATCTCGCGGACCGTACGGAAGTACTCCGGGCGCGGCGTGGCCGCGCCGGTGGAGGAGCCGCCTACCGGCTCCGCGATGAACGCGGCCACCGTATCGGCCCCGGCCCGCCGGATCGCGGCCTCCAAGGCGGTGCCGCTGCAGGTCGGGCACGCCGTATTTTCGCCGCCGCACTCGCACCGATACGCGTAGGGAGCGGGAATGCGCGTCACGTCCACCAGCCACTCGCGGAACGGCACCTTGTACTGCTCGCGTGCCGAGGCCGAGAGGGCCAGCAGGGTGTTGCCATGATACGAGGGCGCGAGCGCGATGATGCGGTGTTTCCCGGGCTTGCCGGCCTCGACCCAGTATTGCCGGGCGAGCTTCAGCGCGGCCTCGACCGCCTCCGACCCACTGGAAAGGAAGTAGAGCTTGTTGAGCCCGCCCGGTAGGGTCTGAGCCACCTCACGGGCGAGCTCTTCCACGGGACCGTGCGTGAAGGTGCTCGCCGAGAGGTAGCCGAACTGGCGCGCTTGCGCGGCCAGCGCGTCGGCCATTTCAGGATTCGAGTGGCCCAGGTTCGCGACGTACGCGCCGCCCACCGCATCCAGGTAGTCCTTGCCCTGCTCGTCGTACAACCAGCAGCCCTCGCCCCGCACGATGCGCGGGTAGCCCCGGCCGAGCTTCCGGTAGAAGACGTTGCCCTCGGGATAGCGGTAAACGGTCACTCCTCCTCCTGCGTTGCCGGTGCTGTCCGCGGAAAGCTACGATGCCGGGCGGCGCGCGGCGAGCGAGCCCGCCCGCGCTCGCGACCGCGACCTCGTTGTCGTAGCTTAGTCGGCCTCCTCGACGCACGAGATCCGGTATGACGCGACTGACCCGCCTGCTGCTCCTCACGCTCGCCTTGCCGCTGCCCCTGCCCGGCCTCGCCCAAACTGGCGCCGCCGGCCCCGAGAACCTCGTGACGGATGGCGTCCCGCCGATCACGGCACGGATCGCCGACGCGGCGCGCCGCTACGGCGAGTTCCGAGCCGCCGATTTCTGGGACTGGCACCCGACCCGACGCGAAATGATCATCGGGACCCGGTTCGGCGACGCGCCGCAGCTGCATCGCGTGGCATCCCCGGGCGGGGCGCGGGCGCAGCTGACCTTCTTCCCCGATCCCGTCTCCGGCGCCTCGTACCAGCCTGTCAGCGGCCGCTACATCGTGTTCACCAAGGACGTCGGGGGTGCGGAGTTCTTCCAGAAGTACCGCTACGACGTCGCGACCGGAGACATTACCCTGCTCACCGACGGCAAGTCGCGCAACGTGGGCGGCGCCTGGTCGCACAAGGGTGACCGCTACGCCTACATGTCCACGCGTCGAAACGGACGCGACCTGGATCTCTGGGTGATGGATCCGTCCGATCCGGCGAGCGACCGCATGGTCGTCCAGTTGGAAGGCGGCGGGTATCAGCCCGCCGACTGGTCCCCTGATGGCCGCCACATTGTCCTGTCGCAGGCGATCTCGGTCAACGAGGGCTACCTCTGGCTCGTGGACGTGGCGAGCGGGCGGAAAATGCTCCTCACGCCCAAGCAACCCGGCGACAGCGTCGCTTATGGCGGAGCGCAGTTCAGCCGCGACGGCAAAGGCGTCTACGTCACGACCGACCGCGCCGCGGAGTTCCAGCGCCTCGCCTACTTGGACCTCGCCACCGGACAGTATCGCTTCCTCACGAGCGCCATCCCGTGGGACGTGGACGAGTTCGACCTGTCGCCGGACGGACGCTCCATCGCCTTCGTCACCAACGAAGCCGGGATCAGCGTGCTGCACGTGATCGACGCCGCGCAGGGCGTCGAGCGCCGGCTGCCCAAGCTGCCCACCGGGCTGATCTCCGGCATTCGGTGGCGGCGGACCGGGGCCGAGCTGGGGTTCACGCTGAGCTCGGCGCGCGCGCCCGCCGACGCCTACTCGCTCGACCTCGGCAAGGGCGCGCTCGTGCGCTGGACCGAGAGCGAGACCGCGGGCCTCGACACGCGCGCCTTTGCCGAGGCCGAGCTGGTGCGCTGGTCCAGCTTCGACGGCCGGGAGATTTCGGGCTTCCTGTACAAGCCGCCTGCGCGGTTCGCGGGGCGCCGGCCCGTGATCATCAACATCCACGGCGGGCCCGAGGGGCAGTCGCGGCCCGGATTCCTCGGCCGCAACAACTACTACCTCCAGGAGCTCGGGATCGCGCTCATTTATCCGAACATCCGGGGCTCGACCGGCTTCGGGAAGACGTTCGTGAAGCTCGACAACGGCGTGCTGCGAGAGGGCGCGTACCGGGACGTCGGGACCTTGCTCGAGTGGATCCGCACCCGACCGGATCTCGACGGCGACCACGTCCTGGTGACGGGCGGCAGCTACGGGGGCCATATGACGCTCGTCACCGCCACCCGCTACGACGGGCCGATCTGCTGCTCGGTGGACGTGGTGGGGATCTCGAACCTCGCCACTTTCCTGAAAAACACGTCGGGCTATCGTCAGGACCTGCGGCGCGTCGAGTACGGCGACGAGCGCGACTCGGCGATGCGGGCCTGGATGGAGCGCACCGCGCCTCTCAACAACGTGGACAAGGTCACGAAGCCGCTGTTCATCATCCAGGGAATGAACGATCCCCGCGTCCCGCGGAGCGAGGCCGAGCAGATGGTGGCTGCTCTCAAGGGGCGCGGGGTCCCCGTGTGGTATCTGATGGCCAAGGACGAGGGTCACGGGTTCCGGAAGAAGGGCAATCAGGACTTCCAATTCTACGCGACGATTCTCTTCACCGAGCGGTACCTGCTCGGGCAGGAGGTGTCCGCGGCGCCGTAGCCTCACCCCCCGGACCCCGGGAGTCCGCCCGACACACCTGTTGCCTGGACTCTGCAGGCCGTGGCGCTCCGGACGCAGCGTGCTCGGATGGGCCCAGGCGCCCTGCCTCGGTGCGGCGTTTGCAGGCGGCGATGCCAGGGCCATGAAAACGTTGCGTATCCTCATGCTCGCCGTGTTGTTCGCGAGCTGTCACTTGGACGCGCTGTTCAAGGGCGCCGGGGGCGGGGCCGGGGGGGGAGGCTCCCCCGCTGGGGGCCCGAAGGCCCGGTTGACCTTCGCGGATCAGCCGAGCCAAGTGACCGCCGGCCAGGTGCTGGCTCCAGTGAGGGTCGCCGTACTCGATTCTGCCGGTCAGCCGCTTAGCGATTATACGGGGACGGTCACGATCGCACTCGCCAACGCCGGCGGTGCGACACTGGCGGGAACGCAAAGCGTCGACGTCGTCGGGGGTGTGGCCGCATTCACCGACCTGACCATCGACAAGGCGGGGAGCTATGCGCTCCGCGCGACGGCGACCGGCGCCGCCACCGCGACGAGCGCGCCGATCGAAGTGATCCCTCCACCACCCCCACCGCCCGGTGCCACGCACCTCGGGTTCGAGCGACAGCCACCACCGCAAGCCGCCCAGGCCGGCAGCGTGCTGGCCCCGGTCCTCGTTGCAGCCCTCGACGCCTCCGAGAACGTGGTGTCGACCTTCACTGGCCTCGTGACCCTCGACCTCAGTTCCAATCCCGGCGGCGCCGCGTTGGCTGGGAGTCGGACCGCGAACGCGGTGGACGGCGTCGCCACGTTCTCCGACCTGAGCCTCGACAAGGCAGGGAGCGGCTACCGGCTCCGGGCCACATCGCCTGGCCTTTCCGACGCCACGAGTGCGTCATTCGACATCACGAGCCCGCCCCCGCCACCCGGCGGCGCGACGCACCTCGGGTTCAGCGACCAACCGGCGATTACCCAGGTCGGGAGGCCGACCTGGCCCGTGCGGGTGACCGTGTATGACGACGCCGGCAACCAGGTCCGGTCGTTCACCGGCGACGTCACGCTCTCGATCGGGTACAACCCGAGCGGGGGGACGCTGACCGGCGGGGGAACAATCACGATGGATCTGGGCCTGGCGGGTGTGGCGGAGTGGGACAACGTGACCATCGACCAACCGGGAAACGGATACATCCTGCGCGCAACGTCGCCGGGGTTGCGAGATGGATTCAGCGATCCGCTCGACATTACGGCCGATCCCCCGCCACCACCGAATGGCGCGACAGGCCTTGGCTACATGCAGGTCCCGACCACAACCCGGGCCGGCGACGTCATAGCCCCGGCTGTCAAGATCGTGGGCGTCAACGGCAACACGGGCACCGTTGCCCCCGGTTACAACGGGCCGGTCTGGGTCAGCATGGGCGCGAATCCGACTGGTGCTACGCTGTCCGGGACCCGCCGTGTCATGGCAGTCAACGGGTGGGCGACGTTTCCGGACCTGCGCATCGACAAGCCGGGCCGCTACACGCTGCGGGCCACCGCGTGGCCGCTCAACTACAAGGCCAGCCCCCCATTCGACATCACCGCCGCAGCGCCAGCCCCAGGTCTGCGCACGGGCGTGAAGCCCGCCCGGCCAGGGGCAAAGCCGTAAGCGAAATCCGCTCCTCAGCGATCGAGCAGCCGCATCCCGGTCTCCGCGTAACGGGCGCCCGCGGCGACGCCTTTCGGCGCCACGGCGTCGATTCTCGCCAGATCGCTCTTGCCCAAGGTGATGCCGGCCGCCCGGGCGTTCTCTTCGAGCCGGGCGCGCTGCGTCGTGCCGGGAATCGGCACGATGTCGTTCCCCCGCGCCAGGAGCCAGGCCAGCGCCAGTTGCGCCGGCGTGCAGCCCTTCTCCCGCGCGATCTCCTCGACCTTGCGGACGAGGTCCAGGTTCTTCTGAAAGTTCGTCCCCTGAAACCGGGGCGAGCTGCGACGGAAGTCACCCGGAGGCAGGTCGTCGAACTTCTGGAACCGGCCTGTGAGAAAGCCGCGCCCGAGCGGGCTGTAGGCCACGAAGCCGATGCCCAGTGCCCGGCACGTCGGCAGGACCTCGTCCTCCGGATCACGGCTCCATAGCGAATACTCCGTCTGCACGGCGGTGATCGGGTGCACGGCATTGGCGCGACGCAGCGTCGACGGTGAGGCTTCTGAGAGCCCGATGTAGCGCACCTTGCCCTGCCACGCCAGCTCGGCGAGCGCGCCGACCGTGTCTTCGATGGGAACGGTGGGATCCACCCGATGCTGGTAGTACAAGTCGATGTGATCGACGCCGAGTCGCTTGAGCGATCCCTCGCACGACGCGCGCACGTACTCCGGACGCCCGTTGACGCCGCGCACCTGGGGATCCGAGCCGCGCACCATCCCGAACTTGGTCGCGAGCACTACTTGGTCCCGCCGGCCGGCGATCGCCTGACCCACGAGCTGCTCGTTGGTGTACGGTCCGTACATGTCGGCCGTGTCGAGGAGGTTGACGCCCAGGTCGAGCGCCCGGTGGATGGTGGCGACGGACTCGACCTCGTCCGCGGGGCCGTAGAACTCCGACATCCCCATGCACCCCAGGCCGAGCGCGGACACCATCGGTCCCTGACGTCCTAGTCTGCGCCGCTGCATATCACCTCGCTCACGTGAGATCTCGGACTCCGTTCAACGCCCGGGACAGGGTCGAGGTTCCGCGCGCCTGCGCGCGACTTCAGTCGCGGTCCCGCAACAACCGCCACGTGACGCCGCCCGGCGTCGAGTCGAGAACTACGAGGGTCTGCGCCTGGCCGTCGCCGAGCATCAGGGCGTCGGTCGCGAGCAACGTATCGGTCGTCCGGGCGTCAGAGATCGCCACGGACCAGGTCCCGGGCGCGCCGTCAAAGTATCGCGTCACGGCGCGGAAGTTGAGCGGCGCGGCGCTCACGAGCAGGCCCGCACTGTCCGGTTGCATGTGGCGTGCGTCCACCGCCGGCGCCGCGGCCGCGAAGCTGGCCAGGCGCAGCTGCGATGCCTGAGGCGGCGGCGGGCCGCTGCCGCTGTCACACGCCCCGAGCGTGAGGACGGCGACGACGGCGACGAGCCTCCGCCCGGTCAAGGAGATCCCCGGTCCACCACGTACACGTTGCGCTGCGCAGTAGGCATGATGATCAGGTCCACAATGTTCACGTGCTCCGGGAGGTTCACCACGTAGGCGATCGTGTCCGCCACGTCGTCCGCTGTGAGCGGCTGGACTCCCTGGTACACCGCCTTGGCGCGCTCCCGGTCGCCGTGGAAGCGTACCTCGGAGAATTCCGTCTCCACCATGCCGGGGTCGACGGCGGAGACTCGGATCGGCGTGCCCGCCATGTCGAGATTCATGCCCTCCGTCAGCGCGCGCACGCCGAACTTGGTGGCGTTGTACACGTTTCCCATCGGATAGGTCTGGTGCCCCGCCACGCTTCCAATGTTCACGACGTGACCGCGGCGCCGCGCCACCATGTGCGGCAGCACCGCCCGGGTCACGTTGAGCAGCCCTTTCAGGTTGGTGTCGATCATCCGGTCCCAGTCCTCGGGATCGCCCTCATGGACCTTCGACAGGCCGCTCGCGAGGCCGGCGTTGTTGATGAGAACGTCGGGCACCTGCCCGGCCGCGACCAGCGCCTCCGCCGCCCGGCTCACCGCGGCGCGATCGCGCACGTCCACTTCGGTGAGCCGCGCGGCCACGCCGTGCTGCGCCTCGAGCGCCCGGCCGAGCGATTCCAGCCGCACGCGGCGCCGAGCCCACAGCGCGAGCTGCGCGCCTTCAGCGGCGAATCGGCGGGCGCACGCCTCTCCGATTCCCGAGCTCGCTCCCGTGATGAGAATCAGCTTTCCTTTGATGCGATTCATCCCACCCCCACACGTCGTTGCGTGACGTCTCTGTGCAACGTCTCGGTGTAACGTCTCTGCGTGACGTTTCTTTTCTTTAACGCATATTGCCGGTATGCCCGAGCGAATATCTGCCCGGCTGCGGCCACACGCACAGTCCGTGCGGCTCGCGCCCCACCCTTATGCGGTGCGTCAGCTGTCCCGTCCCCGTGTCGAAAACGTAGATTTCTTCGTCGTAGCGACCCGACACCCACAGCTCCTTCCCGTCGGCGGTCACGTTCCCCATATCCGGGCTGCCCCCGCCCGGCACCGGCCAGGTCGCGACGATCTGCTGGTCCCGAGGATCGAGCACGGTGACGGAGCCCGGGCCGCGGCGCCCGCCCCCCGTGGTGTTCCAGCCGCGATTCGTGATGTAGACCAGCCGGCCGTCTCGGCTCGGGTAGATTCCGTGCGTCCCCCGCCCGGTCGCGATGAACCCGACGCGTCGGAACGCCTCCGGGTCCACGAGAAACACGCCGTTCGCCTTCATGTCGGCGACGTAGAACACGCGGCCGTCCGGGGAAGACCGGATGTCCTGCGGCATCGCGGTGCTGTCCAGCCCGCCCGGATCGAGCGTCAGATACGCCGCCACGGCGCGCGCCCCGAGATCCACCTTGACGAGCTGACCCGAGAACTCGCACGTCGCGACGGCGAACCGCCCGTCGGCGGTGAACTCCATGTGGTCCACGCCCTTGCACTGCACGGGCAGCGACTGGACCAGCCTCATGGTCTTCGCATCGCGAAAGTCGAGCCGTCGCCGCCGCTCGGCCACCACGATCGCGAACCGGCCGTCGGGCGTGAAGTACAGATTGTAGGGGTCGTCCACGGGCACGCTCTCGCCCTCCTGCCCGGTGGCGGGGTCGATGGGAGTGAGCGTGCCGCCGAGGTTGTTCGCGACCCACAGGGTCGTGAGGTCGTAGGAGGGCACCACGTGCTGCGGCAGCGCGCCCGTGGGAAAGGTCCGCAGCACGCGGTAGGTGTGTGCGTCGATAACGGTCACCGTCCCGTCTTTCGAGTTCGGCACGTAGACCAGCGGGCGCGCCTGCGCCGCCCGCGGCGACAGGCGGTTCGCGCCAGCGGCCGCGTACAGGTTCACGGTATCGCTCCGCGCCGTCGTCTCGGGCGCCGCGACGCGCCCGACGGCCGCTGACCGCCGTTCCCCCCGGCACGCGGCCGCGAGCGCCAGCGCGACGCCGGCCGCGGCTAGTCGCGCGGCCATGCGATCAGGATCTTGCCGACGTTGCGATTCTCCCGCATCCGCTGGAACGCCTCGGCCGCCCGGTGAGCGGGAAACACCGAGTCCACCGGCACCCGCAGCTCGCCCGACGTGAACCCGGCAAGGATCTCCCGCCGGAACCGTGCCACAATCGCACTCTTCTCCGCACGGCTCCGCGCGCGCAGCGTCGAGGCCAGCAACCGGGCCCGCTTCCGCATCAGCAGCGCGAGATCCACCTCGACGCGAGCGCCCGCCATCGTGGCGATGACGACGAGCCGCCCGCCGGTCGCCAGAACGCGCATATTTGCGGACAGGCTCGGCGCACCGATCGGATCGAGCACGACATCCACCGCGTCGCGCCCCCAGCGCTCCTCGATCTGCTCGGCGAAGTCGTGCCGCCCCGCCCGCCCCGCGTGGATCGCCAGATCCGCGCCCGCACGTTCCAGGGCCGCTACCTTTTCGGACGTCCGCGTCGTGGCGGCCACCCGGGCGCCCATTCGCTTGCCGAGCTGGATGGCCGCCAGCCCGACGCCGGAGGCGCCCGCGTGCACCAGCAGCGTCTCCCCCCGGGCGAGGCCTCCTTCCACCGCCAGATTGAGGAACGCGGTGAGGAAGGCCTCGGGAATCCCCGCGGCGGCTACGAGGTCCAGACCCGCCGGCGCGGGGAACACCTGTCCCACTGGGGCCGCCACGTACTCGGCGTGGCCGCCCCCCGCGACCAGCGCACACACCGCCTCCCCCGTCCCCTCGGTCGTACCGGACAGCTCGAGCCCGATGCTGTCCGGCTCACCCGGCGGCGACGGGTAGCGGCCGGCGATCTGCAGCAGATCGGCGCGGTTCACGCCGGAGGCCACGACGCGCACCAGCACCTCTCCCTCGCGGGGCACCGGCCGCTCGGTCTCCGTGAGGGACGCGACGTAGCGACCCTCGAGCTCGGTGACCTGGAGGAACCTCATGGCGCGAATACTAGCCGGAGGGCCTTAGTCCGTGCAAAATTCGGGCGCCATGAAGCGACGCTGCTGGACCGGCGACGACGCCGAGCCGTTGATGCTCGCCTACCACGACGAGGAGTGGGGTGTCCCGCTGCACGGCGATCGGGAGCTGTTCGCCAAGCTCGTGCTCGACGGCTTCCAGGCCGGCCTCTCATGGCGGGTGATTCTCAACAAGCGGGCGCGCTTCCTGGAGGCGTTCGATGCGTTCGATCCGGAGCGCATGGCGCGCTACGACCGCAAGAAAATCGGCCAGCTGCTCAGGGATCCGGGCATCGTGCGCAACCGTCAGAAGGTCGCCGCCGCGGTGTCCAACGCGCGGGCGTTTCTCGCGTTCGAGGAGCGGGAGGGCCGCTTCGGCGTGTTCCTCTGGACCTTCGTGAGAGGGGTACCCAAGCAGAACCGGCGCCGTAGCCTGCGCGAGCTGCCCGCGCGCACGCGCGAATCCGACGCCATGAGCGACGCCCTGGTCGAGCGCGGGTTCCGCTTCGTGGGGCCAACCATCTGTTACGCGTTCATGCAGGCCGTCGGCATGGTGAACGACCACCTCCTCACGTGCTTCCGACACGCGGAAATCCGGCGGCTCAGCCTTCCCCCTCTCCCGAAGAGAGAGGGGGTCAGGGGGCGAGGACCGCGGTAGCCAGGAACCGGGGCGGTCGGCGTAGCTTCGTCGCCTGCTCGAAGGGATACGCGAACTTGATCAGCGCGGCCTCGCTCCAGGGGCGCCCTACGAACGACAGCCCCACCGGCAGGCCCGCCACGTAACCCATCGGCACCGTCACGTGGGGGTAGCCGGCCACGGCTGCCGGGCTGGAAAAGCTGCCGCCACCCCCCGGGTCCCCGTTCACCAGGTCGATGAGCGAGGGCGGGCCGCCCGTGGGCGCGATCAGCGCGTCGAGCTGGTGCTCGGCCATCACCGCGTCGATTCCCTGAGTTCGCGCCAATAGATGGTTCTTGTCGAGCGCCCGCAGGTAGTCCTGATCGGTGAGCGGGCCTTTGGCCTGGGCCTGCGCGAAGATCTCTTGTCCGAAGTAGGGCATTTCCTGGGACCTGTTGCGATCGTTGAACGCGATCAGGTCCGCCAGCGTCTTCGCGGTCGCGCCCGGCGCCCACTCCGTGAGGTACCGGTTCAGATCCGTCTTGAATTCGTAGAGCAGCACGGCGAATTCACTGTCGTCGAACTGGCCCGCGGTGGCGATGTCGGCCGGATCGACGATCACCGCTCCGAGCCGCTTGAGCGCGTCGATCGCGCCCTCCATCACGGCGTCCGCGCCTGGGCTGTAGCCCATGAAGTGCGAGCGGCACACGCCGAGGCGGGCGCCTTTGAGCCCGGCGGGGTCGAGGGACGCGGAATAATCCGAGGCCGAATGACCGGCGCTCGCCGCCGTCGCGTCATCGTGGGGATCCACGCCGGTGAGCGCCCCCAAGAGCGTCGCCGCGTCGGCGACCGTGCGGGCCATGGGACCCGCGGTGTCCTGGTTGTGGGCGATGGGGATGACGCCGGCCCGGCTCACGAGGCCGAGCGTGGGCTTGATCCCGACGATCGAGCAGCACGTGGAGGGTGACACGATGGAGCCGTCGGTCTCCGTGCCGATGGCGGCCGCGCACAGGCTCGCCGCTACGGCGACGGCGGACCCCGAGCTCGACCCGGACGGCGTGCGATCGAGAGCGTAGGGGTTGCGGCATTGGCCCCCGCGCCCGCTCCAGCCGCTCGACGAGTGTGTCGAGCGGAAGTTGGCCCACTCGGACAGATTCGCTTTCCCCAGCAGCACCGCGCCCGCCGCGCGCAGCCGCTCTACCAGGAACGCGTCGCGTGGCGGCGAGACGCCGACGAGCGCGAGCGAGCCCGCCGTGCTCTGCATGCGATCCCGAGTCGCCACGTTGTCCTTCACCAGAATCGGGATGCCGTGCAACGGCCCCCGCGGTCCCTTGGCCTTGCGTTCCGCGTCGAGCGCCGCGGCCTGCGCGAGCGCGTCAGGGTTGGTCTCGAGCACCGAGCGGAGCCCGGGTCCCTTCTTGTCCAGCGCCTCGATGCGCTGCAGGTACACCACGGTGATCGAGCGGGAGGTGTACTTCCCCGATGCCATTCCCGCCTGCAGCTCCGCGATGGTCGCGTCCTCGAGCTCGGGAGGGGCGGCCGGACTGACCCCGGGCGCAAGCCCGGGGAGCAGCAGGCCCCCACTGACCCCGTGCGCGAGCGCGGGGATCCCGCTCATCCCGGCGTACCCCAGAAACGTCCGGCGATCGATACTCGGTCGGCTCATGGGCCCTCTCTCGCGTGAATGACAGGAGCTTGGCAGGCGGCTAAACTTGCTGCCACCTTTGCGCGACGGCCAGCACGATGCGGGTGGGAGGACAGTCAGAGGTCGGGAAGCTCATCTCGGTCGCGGTCAAGCGCGCCGGCGACGCGTTCGGGAGCGAGGTCGAAGTCGATCGCCAATGGCGCGACCTGGGCTACACGGCGCGGCCCGAGCTCGCCGCCGCCACGCCCGAATACCAGCGGTTTCTCGCGCTCCTCGGCGCCACGGGCGTCGAGGTGCTGTGCTTCCCACCCGACGAGAGCGTCGGTCTCGACTCGCTGTACGCCCGGGACGCGTCGATCGTGTGCGACGCCGGCATGATCATCTGCAACATGGGGAAGCCGCAACGTCGCACCGAGCCGGCCGCGCAGGAGGCGGCGCTCCGCGCCGCCGGCGTGCCGATTCACGGCCGGATCACCGGCGATGGCCGCCTGGAGGGGGGAGATGTCTGCTGGATCGACGAGCGCACGCTGGCGGTGGGCCGCGGCTACCGGACCAACGACGCCGGCATCCGCCAGCTGCGTGACCTGGTGGCGCCGTACGTGGACGAGGTCATCGTCGTGGCCCTGCCCCATTGGCACGGGCCGGACGACGTGTTTCATCTCATGTCGATCGTGAGTCCCATCGACCACGATCTCTTCCTCGTCTACGCGCCGCTCCTCCCGGTGCCGTTCCGCCAGGCCCTGCTCTCGCGGGGCATCGAGCTGCTGGAGGTGCCGACCCCCGAGTTCGAGACGCTGGGCTGCAACGTGCTCGCGATCGCAGGGCGCGAGGTCCTGATGCTCGCCGAAAACCCGGTGACCCGGGCCCGGCTGGAACGCGCGGGCGTGACGGTGCACGAGTTTGCCGGGCGTGAGATCTGCCTCAAGGGGGGCGGCGGCCCGACCTGCCTCACCCGCCCGCTGGCGCGACAGGCCAAGTAACCCCACGGCACCGCCGCCGGCCTTATATTGGCACAACCCCGCTCTCGGAGGCCCGCATGACGAGGACCATCCTGGCAGCCGTAGGGTTGATCGGGCTGGCCGCCTGTGGCGGTGGCAGCCACCAGACCACGAAGACCAGGGCGGCGACGCCGCCGAAGACTGAGTCCCGGGCGACTGCGACGACCTCGCAGAAGCGCAAGGGTGCCGCCAGACGCGACACCACCACGCAGCGGAACCCCCTCACCAACCGCTAGCGGGCGACGCTCAGGCGGACATCGCCCGCAGCTCGGCGTCGACGCGCTCCCGCTCGACTGCTTCGCCCAGCGAGTCGAACAGCTCGCGGGCGCGCTCGAGGTAGGCGCGAGCTTCTTCTTGCTGGCCGAGCCGGCTGCGGAACAATCCGTAGGCATGGTACACCTGCGCTTCCGCGGCCGGTGAGCGCTCCACCGCGCGGGCGAGCTCGATCGCCTGCTCGAAAAAGACGAACCCGGTCTCGTCCTGCTGGGCGCCGCGCAGCTTCCCCATCAGTGTATACGTCTGGGCCAGCCGGCCGGTCAGATTCGCCGCGATCGCCACCTGCTCCGCCCGCCGCAACTCCCCTTCGGCGTCGAGCCAGTGCCCCATCTCGAGATCGAGCTCCGCGAGGTTCAAGCGGATCGCCAGTTCCAGCCCCGGGGCCCGGGGGGCTCGCTGCGCCCAGGCCAGCGCCTCCCGATACGCGGCGGCGGCGGCCGTGTGCCTCCCCAACTGGGCGTCGAGCCGTCCCTGGGCGTCCAGCACGCGCGCCATCTCGTCGGCGCGTCCCGACGCCTCGAACCGCTCCCGCGCGCGCCGGAGATAATCGCCGGCGCTCGCGAGATCGCCCTGCTTCCGAGCCAGCACGCCGAGCCGGCGCTCCAACCGCCCCATTTGCCCCTCGTCTCCCGACGCCTCGGCGAGGCGCAGCCCGCGGCTGTACCATGCCTGGGCGCCCGCCCACTCGCCCTGCGCGCGCGCCACATCCCCCAATCCCTCGCATGCGGCGATCGTGCCGGCTTGATCGAACTCCGCCTCGGCCAAGGCGAACGCGCGCTGGAACTGACGCGCGCCTTCGACATACTGCCCGAGTCGGAGACACAGATACCCGAGGGCGCGCAGCGCTTCCACTTCGGGACGGCGGTCCTGGAGCGCTTCCGCCACGCTGAGCGCCAGCTCATACCACGCCCGCGCCTGCGCCAACCGGCCCACCTCTTCCTCGAGCCGGCCCCCCCGGACGAGCGCGCCCACGACGCCCGCGGAGTCGCCGCGTTGCCGGGCTTCCAGTGCCTCCACGTACGTCTTGCACAGCACGTGCACGTGCTCGGCGATGCGATGCAACGCCTGCGGCAGACGGCGCCGCAGCTCGTCGGGGTCGACGCCGCGCTTGCCCAGCGTGAGGTACGGGCCGGAGCTCGACCACAAGGCCCGCTCGTCCGGGCGCGCAATGGAGATCAACAACGCGCGCAGCGGGGCCAGCGCCTCGAGCTCGGGCATGAGCTCCAGGGCTTTTTCGACGCGCACCGGAGGGAGCGGGGAGCTCACAACCCGTACTCCTTCATCTTCCGCGTGAGCGTGTTGCGATGGATGCCGAGGATCTCGGCCGCCGCGCCGATTTGCCCGTTCGTGTGCGCCAGCACGCGCGCGATGTAGCGGGCCTCGACCTCCGCGAGCGTGAGCAGGCCGCCCTGGGGCCGGTCCGTCAGCGCGGCTTCCTCGCCGCGAATCTCGTCCGGCAGGTGCTCGGCGCGCAGCGTGTCGTCGTTCGCGACGATGACGCCGCGCTCAATCACGTTGCGCAGCTCGCGCACGTTCCCGACCCACGCGTGGCCGCGCAGCAGGTCGAGGGCGCGGTCCGAGATCGCCATGATCCGTTTGCCATAGCGCTCGGCGAACTGGCGGATGAAGAACGCGGTGAGCAGCAGCAGGTCGTCGCCGCGCTCGGCCAGCTTCGGGAGCCGGATCGTGATCACCGCCAGGCGGTAGTAGAGATCTTCCCGGAACCGACCCTGCTTGATCGCCTCCTTGAGATCGCGGTTCGTGGCCGCAATGAGGCGCACGTCGATGGGGATCGTGTCGGTGCCGCCCACCCGCTCGATCTCCCGCTCCTGGACCGCCCGCAGGATCTTGGCCTGGAGGGCGAGGCTCATGTCGGCGATTTCATCGAGGAACAGGGTTCCGCCCGCGGCGTGCTCGAAGCGGCCGACCTTACGCGTCACCGCGCCCGTGAACGCACCCTTCTCGTGGCCGAAGAGCTCGCTCTCGAGGAGATTTTCCGGGATGGCGGCGCAGTTCACGGCCACGAACGCGCCGGAGGCCTTGGGACCGTGCAGGTGCACGGCGCGGGCGACGACCTCCTTACCTGTGCCCGACTCGCCCTGAATCAGCACGGTCGCGGTGCTCGCGGCGACGCGCGCCAGCAGTTTGTACACGTCGAGCATCGCGGGACTCTGCCCGACCAGCGCATACTGGCCGACGGCGTGATGCTCGACTTCCGGCAGCGGGATCGCCGCTTCGCCGACCGCGGCGCGCAGCCGCTCCAGGGCGCGCATCAGGTCGTCCCGGCGCAGCGGCAGCGCGAGCACGTCGAGCACGCCGAGCTTCTCGGCGCGCAGCGCCAGTCCCATCGACGGCGTCTGCGCGGCCGCGATGAGCCGCGGGCCGCCCGTGGCGGCGCGCAACGCGTCTACCCACCACGCCAACTCCTCGTCCGGCCGTTCGCCCAGCGCGGCCAGGACGAGGTCCCACCGCTGGCCCGCCAGCAGACGCACCGCCCGCGGCAGATCCGGCGCCGCGTCCACGTCCAGCCGGCCGTCGTCCGCCCACTGACGCAAGCTCTGGAGCAGGGCGGCGCTGCCCGCGCCCTCTCCGGCCACCACCAGAATCCGCAAGCGCGCTGCGTCCCCCTTCCGCGGCACCGCGGACAGAGGCGAGGGCTCCATCCCGATCGGAGGCGTCATCCCCTCGTCCGGGTGCCGCCCCGATAGCGAGCGACCAGCACGAGCGCATCATCCGTGCCCTTGCCGTGTCGGCTCAAGATCTGCTCGGCGAGTTGTTGCGGTGGTGCCTCGAGCTGCAGCCCGTCGCTGAACCCTTCGCGGATCCCGTCGGTGGCGAAGATCAGCACGTCTCCGGCGGCGAGCGGCACGACCTGGGCGCGGACCTGTGGCAGCTCGGAGCCGACGATGCCCCCGCGCGTGACGAGGCTGAGGCGCGTCGGATTGGCCGACGTCGCCCCATGGCCGCGGAACAGCATGCACTCCACGTTGCCGACGCCGGCCCACGTCAGCGCGTTCTGCTGCCCGTTGGCGAACGCGAGACTCATCACCACGCCCCGCGAGCCCTTGAGCGCCCAGTGGCAACGCTGCAGCAGCGCCAGCAGCGATTCGGACGCGTGCGCGTCGAGCGTGGCCACGGCCGTGCGCGCCGCGGTGGCCGCGTCCGCGCCGTGGCCGAGTCCATCCACGACCGCGATCAGCACGCCGGTGGACACGGGCTTGACCAGGTGCAGGTCCCCGGACTGAGTCTGGCCGGGGAGCGCCGACGATGCGACGCCCCAGTCGATCAGCGTCGAGGCGTCCACGGACGCCTCAGGCATTCATGCGCCGCCATTTCTTCATCGTCACGGTGGTGCCCTTCCCCGCGTCGGAGACCACGTCGAAGTCGTCCATCAGGCGGCGGGCGCCGGGCAACCCGAGACCCAGGCCCCCGGATGTGGAGTAGCCGTCCTGCATGGCCCGGGGGACGTCGCGGATCCCGGGCCCCTGGTCGCGCGCCACGACGATGACGCCTTGACGGTCGCCGTTCGCCACGACGCTGAGCGCGATTTCGCCCCGCTTGGCGTACATCAGGATGTTGCGCGCGATCTCGGAAATAGCGGCTGCGATCACCGTCTGGTCGCCGCTCGAGAATCCCGCCTCGGCGGCCAAGTCGCGCCCGCGCTGCCGCGCGGTTACGACGTCGACATCGGCGGTGATGGGGATGAGCAGCTCGTCAGCCACGGTCGAGACGTCCCGGTCCACGGTCGATTCGGAGCTGGGTCTGGACATTGAGGAACGCCAGGCCTTCTTCCAGGTCGAGGGCGGTCGACACGCCCTTGAGCGTCAGCCCGAGCTGCACCATCGCAAACGCCACCTCGGGCTGGATTCCCACGATCACCGTCTCCGCCCCGCGCAGCCGGGCCATATGCGCGATGTCCCGCAGCGTGCGGACGGCGAAGGAATCCATGACGTCGAGCGCCGTGACGTCGACGATGACGCCCCGTGCCCGAAACCGCCCCACGCGCTCGATCAACGCCTCGCGCAGCTGCGACAGATCGGCATCGGTGAGCGCGGACTGGATGGACGCGATCAGGTAGTGACCCTGCTTCAGAATGGGAACTTCCACGCGCCCTCCGTCGACGGAGTGGGGTGCCGACTCACGCCTTCGGGGTCAGCTCTTCCAGTGGCACAACCTTGTACCCCAGCAGCCGCTCTGCCTCCTCGATGCCTCCCTGGAGATCGCCCACCGTCGCCATCTCGCTCAAGTCGACCCCGATCGTCACGAGCGTCTGGGCGATTTCCGGCGAGAGACCCGTCACGATGACCGTCGCGCCCAAAAGGCGCGACGCTTCGACCGTCTGCACCAGGTGGTTGGCGACGTTCGAGTCCATCGCCGCGACACCCGTGATGTCGATGACCACGACTTTGGCGCGGTTGGTCCGGATGGCCCGCAACAGCTGCTCGGTGAGTTGGCGCGCGCGCTGCGGATCGATGACGCCGATGATCGGCAAGATGAGCAGCCGCTCGCGCACCTGCAACACCGGCGTCGACAGCTCGCGGATCGCCTCCTGTTGCTGGCGAATGATGCGTTCGCGCTCCTGCACGAAGCCCACCGCCACCGTGTTCGCGATCCGGTTGGCGGCCGGCTCGTAGGCGTCGAGGATGCGGTTGAGCTTGTCGAAATCTTCGTGGTACTTGCCGAACAGGGAGCGGGCGAGCACGTCGCGCAACAGCAGCACGATCCCGACCACTTCGTGGGTCTCGACGCCTCGCGGGATGATGCGCTCGGACAGGTTGCGCGCGTAGGCCTGCAGGGCCTCGAACGTGCCCGTCTCCAGCGCCTCCACGTAGTTGTCGTACACCGAGGTCGCTTCGGCGAAGATTTCCTCCTCGGTCATCGCCGTGAGCAGCTGGGCGCGCGTGATGCGCCGCGCCCATTCCTCGCGCAACTGGGTTCGGTTCTGCCGGAGGTGCGCCACCAGCTCGCGCAGCAGCGCCGCGGTGGATTCCGTCTGTGCTTGGGGGTCGGGCAGCGGCGACTGTACGTCTTTCCCTTTGGTGGCCATGGCTGGCGCTCCTCGCCCGGTCAAATGTTGCTGCGGCGCAACAGCAAGGCTAGTGCCAACTTGTTGGAGCGGCTTGACTACCGTAACTAGTGCTGCTGAAATGCCTTACAAATCTACTCACCGTGCGAGGATGGCGTCTGTGCAACACTTCAGGGCGCGCGGTCGCAGCATAATGCACAAAAAAAAGGCGCAGGGGAGCGAGCCACCACCGGGGCCCACTCACCGCCGGCGCGGCGCAGTGGACGCAATCCGCGAATGGTCAGCTCAGTTGGCCCGCTTCCCCGCGTGCATGTCCGTTTCACATCGTGGCGCGCCGTGTTGCGGCACCCACGCTGCCATGTGTCCCATCGCAAGACGGATGCCGCGCGCATTGACCGATCTGTGTTGTGTTGAGCGCGACGCGGCGAGCGGAATGTGGTCGGAATGCAGCATCATGCGGCATCGGCTGTACGGTGCGGTCGCACGCACGCCACGAAGAGGAGAGCGCCGCGGGGAGCGGCGTGCGGTCCGCTCCCCGCTGGGCGCTGCATCGGTCATTCCGCGACCTCCTGGTTAGGCACACTGTTGCGACGGCTCCGCCTGTTGCTTGCCCTCGATTCAGCCCGCGCCGAGCGGCTGGGGAATCGCGACCGCGCGGCGCGACGCGTGTGACGGCGCTGTCGCCAGCGGGGCGTCGAGTTCGAACCGCTCCTCCTCGCACACGACGCGCGCGATGCGCTCGGCCGCCCTTCCGTCCCACCGCTCGATGATGGGTCGCGCCGGCGAGCGGCGCGCCAGGGCGCGCTCGGCGGCCGCGAGGATCGCCTCCCGCTTGGGCAGGACCAGACGGTTTGTGCCGTGGGTGCAGGTGATCGGGCGTTCGGTGCTGGGCCGCACGGTCAGACACGGCACGCCCAGAAACGACGTCTCCTCCTGGAGCCCGCCCGAATCGGTCACCACCAGCGCTGCGCCCGCCACCAGGCTCAGCATCTCGAGATAGCCGAGCGGCTCGAGCACCCGCAGGCGGCCGTCATCCGGCAGCCGCAGTCCGTGCGTGCGGATGCGCTGCCGGGTGCGGGGGTGCACGGGAAACACGACGGCGACGGTGCGGGCCAGGCGCTCGAGCGCGTCGAGCAGCTCGCCGAGCACCGCTCGGTCGTCGACGTTGGCTGGCCGGTGCAGCGTCACCACCGCGTACGGGGCGCCCTTCACGCCGTAGCGCGCCGCCGCCTCGAGGGCGAGCGCCTGGGGCAGCGCCCAGCTGAGCGTGTCGATCATGACGTTGCCGACGAAATGCATGCGCTCGACCGGGACGCCATCGGCGACGAGGTGTTCGGCAGCGTCGCGCGACGGCAGGAACAGCAGCTCCGAGAGGCGATCGGTGAGGACGTCGTTGATCTCCTCCGGGTTCGTCCAGTCGCCGCTGCGCAACCCCGCTTCCACGTGCCCGACTCGGACCTGGAGCTTGGCGGCCACGAGCGCCGCGGCGAGCGTCGAGTTCGTGCTGCCGTACACCAACACGAGGTCGGGTGCGAGCTCGACGACGATCGACTCCAGGCGCTGCATCACCGCAGCCGTCTGCTGCGCATGAGAGCCCGATCCGACGCCCAGGTGGTAGTCGGGCGCGGGAATCCAGAGCTGCTCGAAAAAGGCGGTGGACATGCCGTGGTCGTAGTGCTGGCCGGTATGCACGATCACGTGCTCGACGCCCCGCTTCACCAGCTCGCGGTCGACGGGCGCAAGCTTCATGAAGTTCGGGCGGGCGCCCACGACGGAGAGGACGCGCATCGGGTCCTCAGTGAATGCGCGTGGCGATTAGGATCGCCGCCGGAATTCCCGCGAGGATCCCGAGGATCCGGAACGTGGACTCACTGTCGTGCCGCCGCGGCACGATGATCTGGTCGCCCGAGCGCAAGCCCATCCCGTCGACCGTCGCGCCCCGCGCGATCGCCTCCTGCAGATCGCTGCCCCCCACACCGTTCCGGCCGATCCGGTCGATGCGCGTGCCGGTGAATTTCGCCTCCTTCGTGGGCCCCCCGGCCGCCATCAAGGCATCCGACACCGGGGCGTCGGCCGCGACCGGGTAGAACCCGGGGTGCTCCACTTCGCCCAGCACCGACAGCCGCACCAGCACCTTGGCGTGGACGACCGGATCTTTCATGTAGCGTTTGAGCTGCTGCGTGAGATACGTCTCGACCTGCGCGCGCCGCACGCTGGCGAGCGGGATCGGACCGATCACCGGCAACATCAGCGCGGGCCCCGCGCCGACCGTGAACGCGTGGGTGAATTGGCTGTCGCCTTCCACCTCCAGGAGGATCTGATCGTTGATCTGGAAGTCGCTGGTCCCGGTCCCCGTCGCCGTCTGCGCGGCCGCGGGACCCGCCATCAGCATGAGTGCCGCGAGGCGCGCCATCGTGTTGGCTGTCATGATATCACTCGACCGTTACGCTTTTCGCCAGGTTGCGCGGCCGATCCACGTCGCAGCCGCGTAGCACGGCGATGTGATACGCCAGGAGCTGCAGCGGAATGACCGTCAGCACCGGTGCCAAGAGCGGTGAGCTCGCCGGCACCGCGATCTGGTGGTCCACGAGCCGCCCGAGATCACCGTTGCCCTCGCTCGTGATCGCGATGATCCTGCCGCCCCGTGCCTTCACTTCCTGCATGTTGGATACCACCTTGGGATAGACCGAGTCCTTCGGCGCGAGGCAGACGACCGGCATGTTCTCGTCGATCAGCGCGATGGGCCCGTGCTTCATCTCGGCCGCGGGGTAGCCCTCGGCGTGGATGTAGGAAATCTCTTTCAGCTTGAGGGCGCCCTCGAGCGCCACCGGAAAGTTCACGCCGCGTCCCAGATACAGGGCGTTGCGTGCGTCGGCATGGCGCTCGGCAAGCGCCCGCACTTGTGACTCCACTTGCAGCGCCCGCGCCACGAGATCCGGCAGGCCCAGCAGCTCCGTGACCATGACACGCCCCTCGTCCACGGACAGGCCGCGCTGCCGTCCCAGCCACAGGCCCAGCAGCAGCAAGGCGACCACCTGGGCCGTGAACGCCTTGGTGGACGCGACGCCGATCTCCGGGCCGGCGTGCAGGTAAATGCCCCCGTCCGCCTCCCGCGCGATCGTGGAGCCGACCACGTTGACCAGACCGATCACGGTCGAGCCCGCCGCCTTGGCGGCGCGCAGGGCCTCCAGGGTGTCGGCCGTCTCGCCAGACTGCGAAATGGCGATGGTCAGCGTTCCCGGAATCCGGAGCTCGCGCCGGTACCGGTACTCCGACGCGTACTCCACCGACACCGGAACCTCGCTGAGTTCCTCGAGGATGTGACGACCGACCAGTCCGGCGTGCCACGACGTGCCGCACGCCACGATCACGATGCGGCGGATCCGGCTGCACTGAGCGGGCGTCAGGTTCAGTCCGTTCAGGCGAGCCGTCCCCTCGGCGGCGAGCAACCGTCCGCGCAGCGTGCTGCGCACCGTCTCGGCCTGCTCGCAGATCTCCTTCAGCATGAAGTGCGGATAGCCGCCCAGCGCGATGGCGTCGAGATCCCATTCGATGTCGTCCACTGCCCGATCCTGCTCCCGGGCGTGACGGTCGAGCACACGATACCCGGCTCGCGTCACCACCGCGACGTCGCCGTCGTTGAGATAGACCACCGATCGCGTGTGGGCGAGCACGGCGCTCGCATCGGAGGCCACGAGAAACTCGCCGTCCCCGACACCGAGCAGCACCGGCGAGCCGCGCCGGGCGACCACGATCTTTCCCGGATCCGTTTGGGAGACGACCGCGATCCCGTAGGTCCCCTCGACGTGGTCCAGGGCGGCGATGACGCGCTCCTCGAGCGTCTCGCCCACGGAGTCTTCGATCAGGTGCGCCAGCGTTTCCGTGTCGGTCTCGGTCGCGAAGCGGTGGCCGGCCCGCTCCAGACGGGTGCGGAGCACGTCAGCGTTTTCGATGATCCCGTTGTGGACCAGAGCCAGCGTGCCGCCGCAGTCGGTGTGCGGGTGCGCGTTGCGCTCGGTCGGCGCCCCGTGCGTGGCCCAGCGCGTGTGGCCGATGCCGCAGCTGCCGTGCACGGGCGCCTCCGCCAGAAGGCCCCGCAGGCGCGTGATCCGTCCCGCGAGCTTGCGCGTCTGCACCCCGCCGTTCAGGACCGCGACCCCGGCGGAGTCATAGCCGCGATATTCCAGCCGGCTCAAACCCTCCACCAGAACCGGCGTCGCTTCCCGCGGCCCCACGTACCCTACGATTCCGCACATCGGTCACGCGTCCTTTGCCTTGAGTTCGAGCAGCGGCTTCCCGGTAATCGCGAGGCCGAACCGGGCGAGCTGGGCAAGCCTGCTCTCGGCGACACTCCGGTCGTCGCCGGTCCGGCGAACGGGGCCGGGCTGCGTGCGCGGGCCGCACGGTGGCCTTTGGCGTCGGACGCGGCGGATGCTCGCGATCCTCACAGCACGCTCGTTCGATTCACGTCCAATCCGCTCACTTCAAGTTTGAGGCCCCGCCGCGTTCCCACGCTCCACCGACCGTGCTACCGATCACCCGCGCAATGGGTTAGCCATTGTGCGCCGGGCTCGGCGGCGCCGCGCTGCGACGTCGCGTGCGTTGCGCACGCGCGGCAGGCCCGCCGCGCCGCGGCCGCGCTTTCCCCGCGGGTGAGGTGCCGGCTAGCCCACGCACGGCGGCCCCGTGTTTGCAGTTAGCATCGGTGCTCGAACGGGTCATCCCTATTAATTACCAGTTCGCAGGGAGCGATACATGAGCGAGCGAATGCCACAAGGCGGGTTGCCGCTGGTCCTACTCGGCGGTGACGGCCAGGAAGCCACGCGATGGCTGAAGAGCCTGCTGGAGGGCGGCGGTTATGCCGTGCTCCAGGAGCGCTCGGCTCAGCACGTCCTCGAACGCGCGCGCAGCACGGAGCCGGACCTCATCATCGTCGACGCCGAGCTCCCCGACATGCCCGGCGCCGATCTGTGTCGCACGCTTCGCACGGACCCCCGGGTCTCGAGCAGCACACCGATCCTCCTCGCCGTGCGCGAACCCGCCAGCCGGGCTCAGCGGCTCGCCGCGCTGCGCGCCGGAGCGTGGGAATGTATCACACCGCCGCACGACGCCGACGAGATCCTTCTCAAGCTCGGGGCCTACGTCCGCGCCAAGCTCGATGCTGATCGCGCGCGGGCCGAGGGCCTGTTGGATGCCATCACGGGACTCTACAACCGGCAGGGCCTCGCCCGCCGCGCGCGCGAACTCGGGTCGCAGGCGTTCCGCGAGCACGGGCCGCTGGCCTGCGTGGTGCTCGCCGTCGACCTCGAGCAGCAGGAACTCGCCCCGAGTCAGCAGGGGACCGGTGTCGTGGGGCGATGCGTGCAGGCACTGAAGACGTCGGCGCGGCTGTCGGACGTGATCGGGCGCTTGAGTCCCACGGAGTTCGCCGTGCTGGCTCCGGGAACGGACGCCGCAGGGGCGCGCCGGCTCGCCGAGCGGCTGGCGGGCTCGGTGTCGGGTCCGAGCACCACGGGGGAGCCGGCCGCGGCCGGCGCCGCAGCCACGCCCTCGCCCCGGGTCCGCTGCGGCTATGAGGCGGTCGCCAACGTCGGGTATGCGCCCATCGAGCCGGTCGACCTACTGGTCCGGGCCGCGGCCGCCGTCCGCACCGGAAAGACCGACTCCGGCAGTTGGCTACGCCGCTTCGACGAAGGGATCGGTACCCCCGCTCCTTAGACCGGCACCCGCGGGCTTCCGCTGTTCTCGTCCATCGCCTCGTACCCCGGCAGATAATAGGAATAGTACCGGTAGGCTCCGCCTGCGGGCACGTCGTTGAGTACCGCTCCGAGCATGCGGACGGGCAGCCGCTGCAGCACCTCCAGTTTCGCCGCGGCCACGTCGCGGTGGCTGTACCCGGTGCGCAAGACCAGCGCGAGGGTCCCGGTCAGCGTGCTGAGGATCAGGGGATCCACTCCCGCGGCGAGCGGCGGGCTGTCGATCAATACCACGTCATAGCCCCCGCGCAGCCCGTTGACCAGGGACGTCATCGCCGGCGAGCCGAGCAGCTCGGGCGCGTTGTACGCGCGCGTCCCGCAACCGATGAGCGAGAGTGCCGGGAATTGCGTCGCCTGCACGATGGCCTCCAGCTGTGCTTCGCCGCGCAGGAAGTCGCTCAGCCCGGGCCGGCGGCGCACGCTCAGCCGGCGATGCAGCACGCCACGCCGGATGTCCGCGTCGATCAGCAGGGTGCGGTGCCCACCGTCGGCGAAGGTGTGCGCCAGGTTCGCCGAGATGAACGACTTGCCGTCCCCCGCGCCCGGGCTCGTGATCGTCACCAGCAGCGGGGCCCGGCCGCCGTGGGCGTAGACCAGGTTCAGACACACGCCGCGCAGGGCCTCGACCACCTCGTTGACGTCGTCGGGGACCCGGGCGCCGCCCCGGCCGCCGCGCGGCAGGTTGCGGAGATGCGGCACCGCACCGAGGATCGGAATGCCCAACCCACGCGACACCTGGTCGGGATAACGGACCTTGGGGTCGATCCGATCGAGCACTACGGCGCCGCACAACCCCAACGCCAGGCTGGCGGCGAACCCCAGGAAAATGACGCGGGGCGCCGTGTTGCGCACCGGATCCTGCGGCACGACCGCGTGATCGAGGATGCGCGCATCGGGTACGGCGCTCTCTTCGGCGAGATGCGCCTCCTCGTAGTTCTTCTGCAGGGTGGTGTACAGGTTCTCCGCGAGGGTCACCTGGCGCTGAAGCCGGGCTTCGTCGATGGCGCGCGGCGGCACGGCTTGCATGCTCCGCGTGTCCTCCGTCACACGGCGCCCCAGCTCCGCTTCCCGTCCCGAGAGCTCGGCCAGGAGCCGGCGCGCCAGGGTCGGGATCGTTTGCCGCTCGAGCGTGGCGACGTCGCTCAGGCGCCGCTGCACCAGCGGGTACGCGTCCGAATACTTGTAACGCAGGGCCCGGAGCTCCGCCTGTTTGGTCGTCAACTCGTCGAGCGCGTGCTTGAGGTCCGCGTTCTGCTGCACCGACCCGACGATCGCCAGCGCCTCGGGGGACACGCCCGAGTCTCCCGCCTGCGCGAGCACCCGCTCTAACGCCTCGCGGTCGCGACGCACCTGCTCGCGATCTACCTGCATGGTGAAGAAGTTCTTGAAGGCCGGGTCGTCCCCTGCCCCCGCCTTCGGCAACTGGCTGGGCTTCGTGATCGCGCTCACCTGAAACCGCTCGAGCGCCTTCTCGGCGTCGAGCAGATTCTGGTGCGCCGCCGCCAGCTGCTGGTCCAGAATCTTCGTCAACTCGGTCAGCTTCTGCCGTCGCAGATCCGCCGCGACCAGCACGAAGCGCTCGGCGATCCCGTTGATCGTCGACGTGATGCGCGCCGCGTCCGCGCCCTTCAGATGCATCCGCAGAAAGTTGCCGGCGGGATCCGTCGCGACCTCGAGCGCCTCGCTGAGCGCGCGCGCCGAGTCGCGTACCGTCGCCACCGAGAACTCGATGGTGCGACCGGCGGGGACCGAGCCGGCGGGCGGCACCCAGGTAAAGCCCAAGCGGGCGCCGATGGAATCCCCCACCGCGCCGTGCTCGACCTCGACGCCTTTGTCCGTGGACAACGTGAAGGTCTTTCCGCTTCCGTCCAGCGCGAGACGATACACCCCCGGTCGATACTGCTCCGCCACCCGGAATGTCTCGAACAGCGGGGCGTCCTCGCGCGCCTTGGGCGCCACGAACAGGCGTTGGTCACGCACCACCTGGTCGAGCACGCGATATGACTTGAGGAGATCGAGCCATGCTTCGGGCTCGAGCGGCTGCCCAGCGCGAATCGGGCCGCGCTCCGGCCCGCCGCGCTGATCCGGCTGGTCGATCCACAACGTCGCCTGCACCATGTATTGCGGCTTGATGAAGCGGGTCGCCGCCAGCCCGCCGACCGTGCCCACGATGGTGACCACCGCTATCAGCCATTTGAAGCGCGCGACGGCGCTCAACACGCGGCGCCAGTCGACGCCAGTCTCCGGCTGGGCGAATCCCTGGCTGAATCCCAAGTCGGCGCCCATGGGCGGCGCAGCCGCGGGCGCCACGGCCGGCACCGTCGAACCGGGGTGAAGGGGTAGCGGACTGGTGCTCATCGGAAAGCATGCCTCCACTGTGTTGGCGGGGCCGCACCCGGTGGCGCGGCGTCGCGCCTTCCTGTGGCAAGTCCGATACCGCGCGGCGCGGAGCCCACACCGTCCACATGCCGCAAATCGGTGCACCGCTTCCCGTCTCCGGATGCACCTTGGTGCGGGCCGCGTCCCCGGCGGGACGATGAGACGACCGGATTTTGCCGTCGTTATGCGGAGAATCCGTGCCGCTGCGACCTCGCGACAGGTTGGCCCGAACCCTGCGTAGGGGGGGGTCAACCGGAAATCGAGGACGACCGCGATGTCCATACCGCTTGCCCATGACGGCGTGAGCCCCTCCGTCGAGGGACGGGAGCCGTCGGCCATGCTCGCCATCGGGCCGGAAGCCAAGGCCCGGGTGCGGATTCTGGTGGTGGATGACGAACACACGCTGCGCGAGAGTTGCGCGGCGGTTCTGCGGCACGAAGGCTACGACGTGACCGTCTGCAGCCGGGGGCAGGAAGCCCTCGACCTGCTGAAGCGTCGCGCATTCGACCTCGTGCTCGTGGATCTGTACATGTCGCAGGTCGACGGCCTCACCCTGTTGCGCACCGCTCTGGGGACCAATCACGACACGATGGTCATCGTGATGACTGGCAATCCCAGCGTCGAGTCGAGCGTCGAAGCGCTGCGTCAAGGGGCGTTCGATTACCTTCCCAAACCCTTTTCCGCTTCGCACCTGCAGGTGTTGATCGGGCGAGCGGTTCACACGCTGCTGGTCGCGCGCGAGACGCGCGAGCAGCGCGACACGCTGGACCAGCTGCAGGTCCATTCCGACAAGATCACGCTGCTCGGCACCGCGCCGTCGTTCCGGCGGGCGGTCGAACTGGCCCGCAAGGTGGCGCCGACCGACGCGTCGGTGTTCATCACCGGCGAGAGCGGCAGCGGCAAGGAAATGATCGCGCAGTTCATCCATCACCACAGCCGTCGTTCCAGCCGGCCGTTCATCGCCGTGAACTGCGCGGCCCTCCCCGAGGGCCTGCTCGAATCCGAGATGTTCGGTCATCGCAAGGGCGCGTTCACGGGTGCGGTGCGCGACAAACCCGGCCTGCTCGAAGCCGCCAACGGCGGCACGCTGTTCCTCGACGAGCTGATCGAGATGCCGAAGCCGATTCAGGCCAAGCTGCTGCGGGTGATCCAGGACGGCGTCGTCCGACGGGTGGGCAGCGAGACGACAGACGCCGTGGTGAACGTGCGCTTCATCGCCGCGACCAACGGCGACCCCGAAGGCGCCGTCGAGGCGAGCGACATGCGGGAGGACCTCTACTACCGCCTGCGCGTCGTCCCGATCAACGTCCCGGCGCTGCGCGAGCGACCCGAAGACATTCCCCTGCTCGCCGATTACTTCCTGTCGACGTACTGGGTGCGGCACCGCCGGAAGGGCGCTCCGTTCCCGCGCCTCACCGACGCCGCGCTGCGCGCGCTCTGCGGCCATCCGTGGCGGGGCAACGTCCGCGAGCTGCAGAACGTGATCGAGCACGTCGCCGTGGTCGTGGAGCCGGGCGCGGAGATCCGCCCCGAGGACCTGCAGCTCACCGGTGAGCCGACGCCGGCAGCGGGCTCGAATCCCGCGTCGCTCATCTCCACCCTGCTCGAGGAGAGCTATCACGCCGCCCGCGACCGCGTGATCGCCCAATTCGAGCGCCAGTACCTCACGTGGCTGGTCAACCGGGCGAGCGGCAACATGTCCAAGGCCGCGCGGATCGCCGGGGTCGATCGGACCACGCTGTACCGCCTGATGGAGCGTCACGGCCTGCAGCGCAGTCCGACGGCAGGATGGGTCGTCGAGCGGGAGCCCGCCTCGGCCGCCGATGCCTCGGAACCGGTGGAGCCGATGGACCCGGTGACCGCCGACGCGTCCCACAAGGCGCCAGCCGGCGCCCCTGACGGGCGGCCGGTGTGAGGACGAGCACCGCCGAGCGGCTCGACTGGCCCGCCGTGGCGACCGCCATCGCGGCGGCCCCCGAGCGGATTCCCGAGCCGACGCCCGAGCCCGAGCCCGAGCCGCCGGATCTGGCAGCGTGTTTGTCCGGCCCGCACGGGCTGGATCTCGTGGTGGAGTTGGCGCACGACCTGCGCTCGCCCCTCACGTCGATCCTGTTTCTCGCGGAGGCGCTGCAACAGGGCCAGGGAGGGCCGGTCACGCCGGAGCAGACGAGGCAGCTGGGGCTGATCTACAGTGCCGCGCTGTGCCTGTGCGCCACGGCGAGCGATGTGCTCGAGCTCGCCCGTGGCGGGCAGCGCCTGGTCGACCGCGCTCCCGCGCCGTTTTCGGTCGCCGAAGTGTTCGGGTCGGTCCGGAGCATGATCCTTCCCATCGCGGAGGAAAAACGCCTCGAGGTTCGCCTGGTGCATCCGGTGCCGGAGCGCCGCACCGGGCACGAACGCGCGCTATCGCGCGTGCTGCTCAACCTGGCCACCAATGCCGTCAAATTCACCGACTCGGGCTTCGTGGAGATCGCCGCCCTGCCGGTCGGCACGCGGCGCCTCGAGTTCTCGGTGCGGGACACGGGGCACGGCATCGACGCCGGGCGGCTGCGCACCCTGTATCAGCCCGTCCGGCGGCCCCCGGCGGCGCAGCGCGAGCATTTCTCGAGCTCGGGGCTCGGGCTCACCATCTGCCGCAAGTTGGTTCGGGCGATGGGGTCGGAATTGCAAGTCGAAACCCGCCCGCAGTGGGGCACCCGCTTCTTCTTCGAGGTGGACGCCCCCGTGGGTAGCGCGGCCGCCTGACGTCGCAGCACCCCGTGGCACCCACTCCACACACGACGCCGGGTCGCCATATGACGCACGCAGGGAGAGGCATAACCGCGCTGGGGCGCGCCCGCGCACGGACTTTGCGAATGTCTCACGCCATGAGCACCACCCTGCAACTCCGCCCCCCCCGCCGCGCGAGGATCGCGTTGGTGCACCGAGCCCCGTTCGGTGCGATCGACCGTGAGCGCATCGCACGCCGCGGCCTCAACTTCGTCGTTGCGGCGGTCGGCTTGATCGTGGCCTTCCCGCTCATGCTCCTCATCGCCGTGCTGATCAAGCTGACGTCGCGCGGCCCCGTCTTGTTCACGCAAACGCGCGTCGGCCTGGACCGCCGGTCGCTCTCGGGGGCCGGTGGGAACACGCGGCGCCACACCGATTTGGGGGGCACGCCGTTCACCATGTACAAGTTCCGCACGATGCGCCCGGGCGACGAGACCAAGTCGGAAGTGTGGGCCCGGCCCGAGGACGGACGCGTCACCCCGCTTGGCCAGGTGCTCCGCAAGTTTCGGCTCGACGAGCTGCCCCAGCTCTTCAACGTGTTGAAGGGCGACATGAACATCGTGGGTCCACGGCCCGAACAGCCCACCATCTTCGTGTATCTGCGTGAGCAAATCGAAGGGTACCAGCGGCGCCAGCGCGTGCGCCCCGGCATCACGGGTTGGGCACAGGTCAACCAGGGCTATGACACATCCGTGGATGACGTACGCCGCAAAGTTCGTTACGACCTCGAGTACATCCGCCGCCAGTCCGCGCTGGAGGATCTGCGGATCATGGCCCGCACACTCCCCGTGATGCTGCGTAGCCGCGGCGCCTGGTAGCGCACCGCCTCCGCTACGCGAGGACTACCGCCGCCGTCGTCTCCCCTGACACGCCTCGGGCAACGCGCTCGTCGCGAATCAGCGCGTCGACAAACAGCTTCGTGGCAGTGCTCGAGACCCGTGACCGACCGGCAATCGCGCCGTCACGGTGCTGCGCGGACGCGAGCACGTCCAGCGCCGGTCTGACGGGCTCCAGCCACTGACTCGCGCCCGTGATCTCGAAGAGGCGCAGCCAGATGTTGACCATGCGTGCTTGCCCTACGAGACACCACGAGGACCCGCTCGGTCGCCAGCCCGCCGCGAACCGGCCCGGGAGCCGCCCGTCCCGCCCCATCGCGGCCGCCACGCGCGCCGCGGCCAGCGCCGCGTGTGCGATCAGGCGTTCATCCCCCAAGAGTCGACCTCCCTCGAGCAGCCCCCGAGTCGCGTCCGCGATGGCGCACAGGGGGCGGGCGCGCTCGGGCTGACGGTCGTCCCGCGTCAAACCGTCGTCGGGCGGGACGCGCGTCACGGCACGGAAGTGCTTCGCCGCGGCAGCCCGAAACTCGGGCGCGCCGAGCCGACGACCCGCTTCCGCCAGCGCCCAAGCCGTGTGAGGGGAGTGCACCCCGTCACGCCGCCACACGCCGTCGTGGTCGAGGGTCGCGAACAGGAAACGCCCGGCGCGCCGAGACGCTCCGGCGAACACGCCCCATCCCGTCTCCGCGAAGGCGCTGAGCCAGCCGAGCAGCGCCCGACCCGTCCCGACCACACCCCCCCACACCGCACCCGAGGACAATTGGATCTCCACCGCCCACTGCGCCGCGCGCTCGGCGCGCCGGGCGAGCTCCGGACGCTCCAAGTACCACGCGGCGAGGTATAGCGTCGGGATGACCGGTCCGGTGGTGTCGGGACGCGCTCGGTGCGCAGTCAGGGGCCCGTCGCCGGTGCTCCCGCCGAGTGCGTAGTGGGGCGCGAAAGCGCCGCTCCCGGTAACGTCCTGCGCGTGCACGAGCCAATCGAGCGCCGCGGCGAGGCTGGGTGGATGTGTCGTCACGCGATCCAATGCCGTCATGCCGAGCCTTTCCTCTAAAGACGAGCACATCCGTACTAAGACGAGCACATCCGCACCAGCGCAACGGCTGTGCCCGTGATGCTGTGTAGAGGGAGGCGATCCCTCGCTGTTGCGCGATCCCTACAGCAGTCCCTGCAACAGTCGGGTTTGCAAGCCTAGCCATGTCGGGGAGACTGCGGTGAGTCCGGCTTTTGCAGAGGCTGCGCGCCGACTCGAGCGTCCGGGGAAGGAATTGCCCACGACGGGGCTGCAAGTGGCGAACAGCGGCGCCCCTGCCGCGACGGACTTGAGCCGCACCGGCGGCGAGTTGTGCACCGCGTTTACGACCCTGGCCGCACTCTCGCGCGACGACCACACACGGTGGCGCATGCTTGCATCGCAGCGGCCCACCAGCGCGCCGCTGGTCGATGCGCCATGGATGCGGTCGTGGATCGAGGCGTTTGCCCCTCAAGAGCCGGTGTTGCTGGGCGTGTGGGACGGCAGGCAACTCGTCGGGCTCGCCGCCTTGCAGCGCGTCGTCGAGTCACGCGGGGGGTGTCGCCTGGTCGCGCTGCGATCCCTCACGAACGACGAATCGTTCCGGTTCGATATCCTGTCGTGGGAGGGGCGCCGGGACGTGCAGGAGCAGATGTGGCGCGTGCTGTGCGACGCGCGGCGCTGGGATCTGGTTCGACTGCAACATCTCCCGGAAGACTCTCCGACGCTCCCCGCCGCCCTTTCCGTCGCCCGCGAGCGGGGTTGGCGGGTCGTCCTGCGGCCGACGTTCCTGACGCCGTGGCGTCCGCTCTCTCGCGCGGCGCCCTGGGACTACGGCCTGACGCGAAAGTTCACGGCCAACCTGCGGCGACGCGAGCGCCGGCTGGCAGAACTCGGCGACGTCCGCTTCGAAGTCCTCACCAGCGGGAGCAGGCTGCGCCAGGCGCTGGAGGTGTTCTATCGGCTCGAAGCGAACGGATGGAAGGGTCAAGCCGGAAGCGCGATCGTCCAGCGACCTCAAGTTCGTCGGTTGTACGATCGCCTGGTGGAACACGAAAAGGCGGGGGTGTGCATTCCTGTCCTCACGGTGCGGGGCAACCCGGTCGCGGCCCAACTGCTCCGTGTCTGCGGACGTATCATGTTCGGCTTGAAGACGGCGTACGATCAGACGTTCGCCAAGTACGGGCCCGGGCAACTGCTCACGGCGCGCGTGATACGATACGGAATCGAGCACGGCATGGAGGCCCTCGACTTGATGGCCGGGAACGCCGGCTACAAGGCCGATTGGGCGCGGCAGTTCCTTCCGCACCACGAGCTTCTCCTATTCGCGCCGTCCTTGGCCGGTCGCTACGCCTATTGGGCCAGGCATGGGATTCAAGAACAGGTCAAGAAGGTGCCCGGCATGATCCGTTTGGCCCGCTGGGTGCGCACCCAGCGGACGTGAGAGGTAGTCGTACCGACGCCCGCACGAGTCAGGGGCGGCCGTTGCACTCGCGTTGTTCCGTGGCCACCCGATAGCCCGCAAATCCCCCGTCCAGACGCGAACACCGCTCGCAATCGTGGCGCGAGCGCAACAATGGCCTTGCGGCGCCGGTGTCGACCAGGCGAGCGCGGCTCTTGCACGTGGTCGCGGCCGGAAATCGCGCTAAGCGGCCGGCAACGCCCGTGGTGCGTGGCCCGCTAACGCCCATGGAGCAGTCCTGTGACCATTTTCGCCGGCATATTCAGCCGTCACGCCCGCGCCCCCATCAGTGATGCCGCGTGCGACGCGTTGCGACGCGCCCTGTCGCGCCAGGCGCATGAGCCGGCGCAAGAGTTCAGGGACGAGCGGGTTTTCCTCGCGAAGGTCGATCTCCACATCTTCGACACCCCGGCCTTTCTCGTGCGGGACGGCGCCTCAGTCGCGCTGCTCGCCGGTGAGCCCCTGCTGCGACCCGCGGACGGTGCGACTGCCGCTACACGATCCGACGACCTGGCCCGGCTGCAGCGCGAGTGGGACGATGGAGACTGGAGCGCCCTTCGCCGAACGCGCGGCGTCTTCTGCGCGGTGCACTACAGCCGCGAGCCATGCTTGCTCACCCTCGTCACCGACAAGCTCGGCCTCCGCCCCCTGTACTACTGGATCGACGACGACCGGGTGCTGTTCGCCACCGCGCTTCGGATCCTCGAGCAGCACCCCGACGTGCCCAAGCGGATGGACCTCCGTGCCGTAACCGAAATGGCGAACTTGGGCGTTCCCCTGGCGGACCGCACTCCCTACGCAGGCATCCGGGTACTGCGGGCCGCGGAAGTTCTGCGTGTCTCGCCGTCGCTGGCCCAGGGCTCGTGCTATTGGCGGTGGGACGAGATCCCGCCGTCGAGCCGGCCGGAGCCGGAGCTGCTGTCGCTCGTGTACGAGCGATTCCAGGCGGCCGTTGCCTGTCGGCTGCGAGGCGACACGGCGGCCGTAGCCTTCTTGTCCGGAGGGTTGGATTCGCGCTGCATCGTGGCGGCACTGCGGGACCAGCGCGCCGCGGTGCACTCGTTCAACTTCAGCATGCCGCGAACGCAGGATCGTGCCTTGGGCGCGGCGTTCGCCCGGGCGGCCGGCGCCGTGCATCACGAGCGACCCACGCTGCCCGAGCCCGAGCCGCCCTACCACGCGCTGCTGGCGAACGCGCTCCGCGAGCTCGCACTCGAACCGGCGCCGCGCCACCCGCGACGCGTCTGGTCGGGCGACGGGGGCAGCGTCGCCCTTGGCCACGTGTACCTCACCCGCACCATGATCGACCGCCAACGAGCCGGGGACCGAGAGGGGGCGATCGCCGCATACCTGGAGCAACAGCGCGCCGCCGTACTTCGGAGGTTGCTGCAACCCCCAATCGCCGCCGCCCTCGACGGCATTCTGAAGCGCGGCGTGCGCGAGGAACTCGCGGATACCCACTGCGCCGATCCGGGCCGCGCACTCCACATCTTCCTGCTGCTCAACGACCAGCGGCGGCACCTGACGCGGCATTTCGAGGATATCGACCTGCATCAGCTCGAGCTGCAACTGCCGTTTTTCGACAGCGACTTCCTGGAGGCGGTGCTCACGGTACCGATCGATCGGTGCCTGTACCACGCCTTCTATGCGAAGTGGCTCGACCGGTTCCCGCCGGTGGTGACCGCGGTGCCGTGGCAGACGTACCCGGGTCATGTGCCCTGCCCGCTGCCGACCCCGGAGCGACTGCATTATCAGTGGACGATGGGGCGGGACCGGGCCCTACGGGCGTCCTTCAAGCGCGCGCAGGCGCGTCGCGCGGCCGAGATGCTGCGAGCCGAGCGCTTTCCTCGGGACGTGCTGAACAAAGGAGTGCTGCGTCTCGCCGGCTGGCTACATCGCGCCGGCATACGCGACTACGGCTACGTGATCCGTCAGGCAAGCCTGTATTACACGTACTGGCTACGCAGCAGCGGCGACTGGGTCGCGCCCCCCGCGGGACCGACTCCGGATGTCGTCGCCCGCTAGCTTGGCGCCGCCGCAGCCACGGCGTGACCTGGACCGTTCCCTGATCCACGGACTCGCGTGGACCGGGGCCGTGCGATGGGGCGCGCAGATTCTCAGTTGGGCGTCCACTCTTGTGGTGGCCCGCTTGCTCGCGCCCAGCGACTACGGCGTGGTCGGCATGGCGACGATCTACACCGGCTTCCTGGCGCTCGTGAACGAATTCGGGTTGGGCCTGGCGATCGTGCAGGGCCGCAATCTCGACACGGACCAGATCGCCAGGCTCGGCGGATTCGCGGTCCTCGTCGGCGCGACCTTCGTGACACTCTCCGCGGCGCTCGCCGGGCCCGTCGCGGCCTTCTTCGGCGAGCCAGCCGTTCGCTGGATCGTCGTCATCTCGAGCCTGGCGTTCCTCCTGACGGCGACCCAGCTCGTCCCGCGAGCCCTGCTGCGTCGCGATCTCGACTTCCGCCGCCTCGCCTGGGCCGATGGGGCCGAGGCGGTCGTGACGACCGTGTCGACGCTCGGGTTCGCCGTCCTTGGCCTGCGGTACTGGGCCCTGGTCCTCGGCTCGCTCGCGGGGCGCGCCACCAGTACGATCGTCGCCTGCGCCTCCAGGCCGCACCGCGTCGCCTGGCCGAACCGGTTCGCCACCATCGCACCGACGGTGACCTTCGGCTGGCATGTGGTCGTGGCGAGCGTCGCCTGGTACGTGTACGATAACGCCGACTTCACCGTCGTCGGTCGCGTGCTCGGCAAGGCCGCGCTCGGCACCTACACCGTGGGTTGGACGATCGCCAGCATTCCCGTGGACCGCGTGACGGCGCTGGTCGGCAGCGTCACGCCGGCGGTGTTCTCGGCCGTGCAAGACGACCGTCCCGCCCTGCAGCGCTATCTCCGTAATCTCACCGAAGGGCTCGCCTTGATTACGTTTCCCGCGGCCGTCGGCCTCGCCGTGGTGGCCGACGAATTCGTGGTCGTCGCCCTAGGTGAGCGCTGGGGGGCGGCGGTCCTTCCCTTGCGACTCTTGGCGCTCTCCGCCGCGCTGCGGTCCGTCAGCGCACTGCTGCCGCAAGTCATCGTGTCCACCGGACGCGCCAAACGGAACATGCAGCTCACTCTCGTCGCCAGCGCGATCCTTCCCTGCCTGTTTTATCTCGGCACGCATTGGGGTACGGCAGGCGTGGCCGCGGCCTGGGCCCTCGGGCATCCGGTGTTCGTGATGCCGTTGTTCCTCGTCAGCGCGCTCCGCCTCACCGGCTTGTCCGCGTGGCAGTACCTCCGTTCGCTGTGGCCCGCCTTCGGGGCCACGGCGGTGATGACCGCCGTCGTGCTGTCGCTGCGCTGGGTGACTCCGGGCGCGTGGCCGGTGGGCGCGCGTCTGAGCGCACATGTGCTCGGGGGTGTGTTGGCGTACGCGGCGATCCTCTATCTCGCTCACCGTAGCCGCGTCCAGGCGCTGTGGGCGCAGTTCCGAGCCCTGCGAACCTGACGGGCGGCGACGAGGCGGCATGACGACGAGCGCGCTACGGGCGCTGCTGTTGCGTGCGGGCCACAGGACGCGCCGCCCGATGTGCCCGTGGGTCCGGCGGCCCGGCCCGTGCATCATGGTCCACGTCCAGGCCGAGCGGGAGGGGTGAGGTGGGCACATTTCCAGACACGACGCGGGCGCAGCAGGGTCGCGCAAGCCACGTGGGCACGCCGACGTTGAGCCGTGGCGCGACCGCGGAGTGCGTGCCCCTGCGCGACGCGCTCACCGATGAGGCGTCGCTGTGGGAGGGCCTGCGCGAGCGCTCCCTCGCCGCTTCTCCTTTCGCAAGCTGGGCGTGGCATCGGGCGTGGCTCGCCTCCGCTCCCGTGGAGGAACTGGACGCGAGCCGGACGCTGGTGCTGCGCAGCGCGGCGGAAGGCATCGAGGTGATTCTTCCCTTGGCCCTGCGGAGCGTGGTGTTTCGGCGCCAGCGGGTCGCCGCATTGACGTGGGCGATCGGCGATCTCGGCTGCCCCGACCATCTGGATGTCCTCGCCCTGCCGCAGGTGGACTTCGACGCGGTGATCGCGCCGCTGGCGGCGCTGCCCTGGGATGTGCTCGTGTTGGGCAGCCTGGCGCCCGACGCGCCGAATGCGACGCGGCTCGCACAGGCGCTCGAGCGGGCCGGCTACGGCATTCGCTGGAATTCCTTGTGGCCCTGCCCGTACCTCGAGCTGCCGGCGAGCTGGGACGAGTACCTGGGATCGTTGAGCGCCAACCGACGTCAGGTGCTGCGGCGTCGCGAGCGCGTCTTGCACCGCGAGCATGCCGTGACGCTGACCGACTACGGCGCCGGGCGACTGGACGAAGGTTGGCGCCACCTGGTCGCGCTGCACGACAAACGCTGGACCGCCGCCGGCGTCTTCAACGATCCTCGGATCGATCGTCTACACCGCGCGTTCGCAGAGCAGTTGGCATCGCGCGGGCAGCTCTGGCTGTCCACGCTGGATCTCGACGGCGTGCCTGCAGCGGCGTGGTACGGCTTCGCCGACCGCGACACGGTGTATTTCTATCAGAGCGGGCGCGATCCGCGCTGGGAAGACCAGAGCGTGGGCGTCGCGCTCATGGTGAAGATGATCCGCCGCGCGATCGAGGGCGGGTATCGGCGCTTCGATTTCCTGCGGGGCGAGGAGGCGTACAAGCGGCAGTGGACGTCATCGACGGCCGTGACCAGGGAGCTGGTGGTGTTTCGGCCGGGCTGGCGCGGGCGGTGGCTGCGCGGCCTCGATTGGGCGGGTCGGATGCGCGCCCGACTGCGGGCCCGCGCCTGAAGGGCGCCGCCGTATGACCGAGCCGACGTTCCTGATCGTCTCGATCGACACCGAGGAGGACAACTGGCAGCCCCGCCGCGAGCGCGTGACGGTCGAGAACATCCGGGAGCTGCCGCGCCTGGACGCGCTGTTTCAAGGGCTCGGCGTGCGAGCTACGTACTTCACGACCTATCAGGTCGCGATCCGCACCTGGGCCGCGGCCATCCTGCGGGACCTGCATGCCGGGGGCGCGGAGCTCGGCGCCCACCTCCATCCCTGGAACACGCCGCCACTCGACGACGCCTTCGTCCCCCGCAACACCATGCTGAAGAACCTTCCGGCGGCGCTGCAGCTCGCGAAGCTCGAACGCCTCACCGCGACGCTACGCGAGGCGTTCGGCGCTCGACCGCTCGCGTTCCGCGCCGGTCGCTACGGGCTCGGTCCGGAGACCGTCACCGCCCTGATCCGATGCGGCTACAGGATCGACAGCAGCGTCACCCCGTTCGTGAGTTGGGAAGCGTTCGACGACGGGCCGACGTTCGTCGGGGCGCCGCTCGACCCCTACCACCTCGGGGGAGGAAACGATGTCCGCATCCCCCAGCCGGACGGACCACTCCTGGAGCTCCCCATGTCCACGGGGTACAGCCGCGCCCCGTTCAGCTTCTGGGGGGGTATCCACCGAGGGCTGTCGGTTCGCGCGCTGCGGCCGCTGCACCTCTGGGGGATCGCGTCACGCCTCGGGGTGGTCAAGCGCATCTCGCTCAGCCCGGAAACCGATTCGGTCTCCGACATGCTGACGCTGTCACGCCGCCTGATCCAGACGGGCGTCCGACATCTGCATGCGTTCTTTCACAGCCCGAGCCTGAGCCCCGGCTTGAGCCCGTTCGCCCCCGATGGAGCCGGCGTGGAACGGATGTATCGTGCGATCGCGACGTACGTCGAGGGCCTCGCCCGCGTGACCGCGCTGCGCTCCGTCACGATCTCGGAGGCGGCGCAGTCGCTCGAGACCGCAGCGTCGCTCGAGGCGGGCGCGGCAAGCGCCCGGTCCTGAGGGTCCGGCCCCGACGAGGCCTACGCCGCCCGTTCCACCTCACGACGGGTCGGCTCCCACAAGGGGGTGCGCTCACCCCTGGCGGCCCGGATCGACGCGTGCAGGGCCGCGACGTTGCCTACGACCAGATAGGCGGGCAGGGCGACGACTTTCGGCAGGCGCCGGTGCTCCGGCCACCACCAGGCGAGCGCGGTGCACAGGCCCGCCGCGGCCGTAAGTCCCACGCACCAGCGTGCCCACCAGACGGTGGGTGCAAGACACACCAGTGCGACGAGCGCCGGCAACGCGACGTGCGGGACGATCCAGCGGCAGACCTTGTGGCTCGCGAGGATGCATGAAAATAGTCCGTGGCGGAATGGATTCAGGAGCGACCGCTTGAAGGCGAGCGTGTGCCAGCCCCGGACGATCGTGCGGACCTTACGGCGGTATTCCCGCCGCAACGAGGGCACGCGCGGCACCGTGCAGATGGCGCTCTCGACGGAGACCGCCCGCAAGCCCTGCTCGCGCGCGAGCAGGGCCGCCGCGAAGTCCCGACTGATCTCCTCCGGCAGGACACGCAGATGGAGCGGCGCCCGCACGGCGTGGAAACACCCGGCCGCCCCCGGGATCCCAGCAACGCGCGTCTCGAGCCGGCGGACCCACATGTCGTAGCCCACGTACCAGGATTCGGCCTGGTTGGCGTGTCCGTCCATATGCGCCACGCTCACGTAGTGGCCGGAGGCCACCCCCACGGCAGGGTCGGCGAAGCTCGCGATCAGCGGCTTGAGCGCCCCCGGGGCCGGCCGCGCCGAGGCATCGGTGGTGACGATGATGTCACCGCGCAGCAGCCATAGTGCCGCGTTCTCCGCAGCCGTCTTCCCTCCGCGGCTCGGCAGCCGCAGCAACTCCACGCCGTGGCCGGCGTACTCGCGCACGATCGCGTCGGTCCGATCGGTCGACGCGTCGGACACCACGAGGATTTGTCGGCGATCGGCCGGGTAGTCGAGGCGAAGCAGGTTCTCGAGGGTGTGGCGAATCACGGCTTCCTCGTTGTAAACCGGGAGCACGATGCTGATCGCCGGCCAATCGTCCGGGGACGCGACGGGGGGGCGGCCGCGTCGAAACAGGCCGACCAGCCCCAGCAGCATGGGGTACCCCAGATAGGTGTACATGCCGAAGGCCACCGCGACGCCGAGCGACCAGACGCAGGCTGAGATCATCCGAGACTCCGATAGATGGCTTCGTATCGCTCGAGCCAGGGCGCAGGGGCAAACTCGCTCGCCAACCGCGCACGCGCCCGGCGGGCGCGGTCCCCCGCCGCCGCCGGGTTCGTGAAGACGGATCGAATGGCCTGCGCCAGCCCGGCGGGATCCTCGGCTGCCACCAGCAGCGCTTCTCGGGGGGTGACGACGTCCGGCACACCGCCGACCGCGGTGGCGACGATGGGCGCCTCCGCCGCCATCGCCTCGAACAACACGATCGGCGTGCCCTCGGTACGGGAGCTGAGCGCGAACACGTCGAACGCGGCGAACAGCCGCCCCGCCTCGGCGACGGTGCCCAGCCAGCGCACTCGGTCTCCCACGCCCAGACGGGCGGCCTCGCCCTGGAGGTGTGACCGCTGGCGCCCGTCGCCTACGACCGAGACGACCAGAGGCACGTCCTCGAGCAGTCTCAACGCCGCCAGCAGCACGTCCAGGCCTTTCTCCCGCGTCAGCCGACCAACCCACCCGACGTGGAATCGTCCCTCGGGAACCTCGAGCTGCTCGCGCGCCTGGTTCCGGCCGAAGGGAGGGGGGTCGTGCGCCGGCCAGGCGTTGGGGACGATGTGCAGCCGCGCGGAGGGCACGCCCGTCCGCTCCAGGTCGCGGGCCAGCGGGCGGGACACGGCGACCACCGCGTCGAAACGGCGGAAGGCACGCCGCTGCAAGCGTTCGTAGATCCAGTTCTTGAAATCGCCGCCCGTGAATCCGTGGACCGTCGTCACCGTGGGGACGCCCGCGCGACGGGCGGCGCCTGCGTCGACGACGTCGACATGATAGCCGTGGGTGTGCACCACATCCGGCCGGAGCCGGCGGCACAGCTCGACGATCGCGGCCCGCTCCCGGCCGTAGGCGCGCGGGGAGATTCGCAGGGTCATCGTCTCGACGCCCGCCTGGTCGAGAGGCGCCAGGAAGAGCTGGCGGTCGGCTCCGTTTCCCAACACGGTGGCCACGGCGACCCGATGACCCGCGCGGTGCTGTCCGGTCGCCAAGGTGTGTACCACGCGCTCCGCGCCGCCCACGTCCCCGGGAGCGATGACGTGCAGCACGGCCAGCCTCTCTCGCGATGTCACGGCCCCCAGTAGAACAAGCTCCGTGCCTGTGTCACCCGGCATGAGGACCTGTCCGATACTGCTGCGCGCGCGCAACGCCTGGGTGGGCGTGGTCTACAGTCGTGTGGCGCGGAGCGGACGTGCCCGCGCGGCCTCCCTCTTGCTCCAGACGCCGGCGCTCATGTGCGGCATCGTCGGCATCGTCCACTCAGACCCGGCCCATCCGGTCTCCCCCGCCGCGATCCGGCAGATGTGCGATGCGATCCGGCACCGGGGCCCCGACGACGAGGGCATCCACCTGGACGGTCCCGTCGGCCTGGGCATGCGTCGCCTCAGCATCATCGACCTCGCAGGCGGGCACCAGCCGATCTTCAACGAGGATCGGTCGGCCGTGATCGTGTTCAACGGCGAGATCTACAACTACCAAGAGTTGCGGCGGGGACTGGTCGCCCGCGGGCATGCGTTCGCGACCCAGGGGGACACGGAAACCATCCTGCACCTGTACGAGGAGGAGGGCCCCGAGTGCGTCTCACGACTGCGGGGCATGTTTGCGTTTGCCATCTGGGACGCGAAGGCGCGGACACTGCTGCTCGCCCGCGACCGCTTCGGGATCAAGCCGCTGTACGTCGCGACCGCGCCCTGGGGCGTCGCGTTCGCTTCCGAGCTGAAGGCGCTCCACGCGGCGGGCCTGGCCGACCGCACGCTCGACTGGGATGCGCTCGACATGTATTTCCAGCTCGGGTACATTCCCGCCCCCGCCACGCCGTTCGCGGGCGTCACGAAGCTCGAGCCGGGCCACACCGCGTTGTGGCACGCCCAGCGCGGCGTGTCGACCAGGCAATACTGGGACCTCCCCCGGGAGCGCGTGGGTGCGCCGCGCGACGCGGACGCGCGCGTGAGGGAGTGGCTCGACGAGTCGGTGCGCGCGCACCTCGTGAGCGACGTGCCGGTGGCGGCGTTCCTGAGCGGCGGGCTCGATTCGTCGGCGGTGGTCGCCAGCTGGGCGCTGGCGAGCGACGCACCGCACGCCTTCACCGCGCGGTACTACGGCTCGGGGGCCGCGAGCGCGAATGAAACCGACCTCGCGCGCCGACTGGCGGCCCGCTACGGCGTCAAGCTGACGGAGGTGGACATCCACCCCGACGTGCGCGACCTGCTCGAGCCGATCACGCACGCCCTCGACGAGCCCCATGCCGACCAGTCCGCCGTGCCGACCTGGCTCTTGTCGCAGGCGGTCGGGGCCTCGTACAAGGTCGCGCTCACCGGGATCGGCGGCGACGAGCTGTTTGCGGGCTACCGCCGGCACATCGGTCTGCTCGCCGGCGAACGATACGCGCGGCTGCCGCATGCCGTGCAGCGCGGGCTGAGCGGGCTCGCGAACCTGCTGCGCGAGCCCCCCGGCGCGTCGCTCTCCGTCGACCGAGTCAAGCGCTTTCTGCGGCCGGGGAACGGCTCGGCACCCGACCGGTTCCTGGGGTACGTAACGCGCTGCACTGATGGAGAGCGGCGTGCGCTGTACGTCGCGGCGTTGCACGAGGGCATGCAGGCCGGCAGGGCCGGCGCCCGCTTCCGCGAGCTCCATCAGCGCCACGGCGCGCCCGCGGGGCTCGAGGCGGGTCTGTATCTCGACTACAAGACCTTCCTCGCGGACGATGTGCTGGCGCTGAGCGACCGCATGGCGATGGCGCACTCGCTCGAGATCCGGGTCCCGTTCGTGGACCACGTGCTCGTCGAGCGGGTGTTCCCACTGCCGGACGCCGTCAAGATCGGCCTCTGGCGGAACAAGCGGCTCCTCAAGCGCGCGCTGCGCGGCCGCCTCCCGAGGGAGCATCTGCGGGCGCCGAAGCGGGGGTTCGTGGGTCCGACCGCCGAATGGCTGCGGCATGAGCTGCGCGAAGTGATCGAGGACGAGCTCGCGCCGGACCGCCTGACGCGACTCGGCTATTTCGATCCGGCGGTGGTGCGGGCGCTGCTCGACGACCACTTCGCGCGTCGCCACAACCGCGAGGGTATCCTGTGGGCCTTGCTGTGCTTCTCGATCTGGCACCGCGTGTACCTGGAAAGCCACCTGGTGGCGTGCCGATGACCTCGGCCGGTACCCAGAATGCCCACTCGCACCGGCCCAAGAGCAGGCCCGCGCCCGACGGCGAGCGCCGACTGCTGCTCATCAGCTACCACTTTCCGCCGAGCCACGAAGTCGGGGCGCGTCGCTGGCAACAGCTCGCGAAGCTCGCTGCCGAGGCCGGGTGGGCCCTGGATGTCGTCACACTCGATCCCGGCGATCTGGCGGCCTGCGACGAGACGGCGTTGGCCGAACTGCCCGCCAGCGTGCGTGTGTACGGCGTGCCGGATAGGCCGCTGCCCCTCGATCGGCTCGTCCGAGCGGCGGTCTCCTGGCGGCGCCGGCTGTTGACGCGGAGCCGCACGGGCGAGAGGCTCGTGCCGCACGCGCCGTCGCCCGGGCGACCGCCATCCATCGGCGTGACCGAATTACGGTCGCCGTTTCACAGCGCGCGCGACGCGCTGCGAGCGTTTCACGCCTGGCGCGCTCATGTGCGGTCTCGTACCTGGGCGCGACGGGCCGCCGAGGTGGCGCACCAGCTGCTGCGCGCCGCGCATTACCGCAGCGTCATCACCTGTGGCCCGCCCCATATGGTGCACGAGGCTGGACGCATGCTGCGGCGTCGCACCGGCGTACCCCTGATTGTCGACATGCGGGATCCCTGGAGCCTGACGCCGCGCATTCAGGAGGAGATCGCCAGTCCGCTGCTGCTGCAATGGGCTCGCCGCCATGAGCGGCGCGTGGTGGAGGCCGCGGCGCTCATCGTGGCGAACACCGAGCAATCACGCCGCGCCATGCAGGTCGCGTATCCCTCGGCCCGCGAGCGCATCATTGCCATCTTGAATGGGTACGACGATGAACCCGTCCCCCCTTCCCAGCACGGGCGCTGCTTCGTCATCGGCTACGCCGGCTCCATCTACCTCGACCGCGACCCCCGGCCGCTGTTCCGCGCGGTGGCGGCGACGATTTCCGAGCGTGGCGTCGGGCCCGACCAACTGTGCCTCGAGTTCATGGGGGTCGAGGCAGGTGCCCACGCGGCACTGCTCGCGACGGCCGCGGAGGAACGGATCGGGGCGTATGTCGTCGTGCATCCCGCGCGTCCCCACGCCGACGCACTCCGGTTCCTGGCACGCGCCACGATGCTCGTGAGTCTGCCCCTCGTGAGCCGTGCCCCGGACACCGACACGTCGATCCCCGCCAAGATCTACGACTACATACGATTCGACGCGTGGCTGCTGGCTCTGGCCAATCCCGGAAGCGCCACCGCCCTGCTGCTGCAGGAGATCGGCGCGGACGTGGTCCCGCCGCACGACGTGGACGCCATCGCCGCGGCGATTCGCGCGCGCTACGACGCGTACGCCAGCGGCGCCCGCCCCAAACGCCCTCGCTTGCCCGAGCGCCTCAGCCGCCGGGCGCAGGCCCACCGGTTGTTCGAGGAGATCGAGCGCCGACTACCGGCGCCGCGTCACGAGTCGCCGCGATAGATCCGCTCGTACTCGCGCACCAGGGCATCCAGGTCGAACGCTCCTGCGACGCGTTCTCGCGCCGCGGCGGCGTCGACGGCCCGCCGGTCGCAGTCGCGGAGGGCGTCGCGCCATGCGGCCGCCAGGGCCGTCGCGTCTCCCGGCGGCACCAAGCGATGCTGCAAGCGGTCACCCAGCGCGGCAGGTGACCCCCCAACGGCGGTCACCACGGGGCAGACCCCGCAGCTCATCGCCTCCAGCAGTCCCAACGACGTTCCCTCGCTCCATGACGACAGGGTGAACACGTCGAATACGGGGTACACCTGCTCGACGTCCTTGCGCCACCCCACGAGACGGGCGGCGTCGCGCAACCCGTGCCGCTCGATCAGCGCGGCCAGGCGGGCGTGGTCGGGACCGTCGCCCACCAGCAGCAGCGTGGGAGGCGCCCCCTGGTCGTCGTTCCAGCCGACCCGCAGCAACGCGAACGCCTGGAGCATCACGTCGTAGCCCTTGATCGGATCGAGCCGGCCGATGCTGCCGATGACGGGCGCCCCGGCCGGGAGCCCCAGCTCGGCGCGCAGCGACCCGTTGACGGACCGCGGCCGGAAGCGACGGGTGTCGATCCCATTGACCACGACCCGGATGCGGGGGGGCCGTGGGACGAGCGTCTCGACCATCTGGCGTCGCAGCGCATCGGAGACGGCCACGATCACATCCGTCCGTCGGGCGGCAAGCCCGTCGATCAGCCGGCCTCGGAATGAGTCCGGGTACGGTCGGCCGTGGTCGGTATGCACGAGGCGGGGCACGCCCGCGCGCCGCGCCGCCAGCGACGCCTTGTACCAGACGCCGCTGTGGGTGTGCACGACGTCGGGGGCGAGCGCGCGCAGCGTCCGGATCAAGCCGCGCGGCCAGAGCATGGAGAGGTGGGGCAGGGACCGGTGCTGATGGAGGCGCGCGTACGGCACGAGGTCCTCCGCGAACCGGCCGAACTCGCTCAGGGTCAGGATGTGGCTCTCATAGCGATCGGGGGCGAGGCGCTGCACCAGAGCGGCGACGAGCCGCTCCAGGCCCCCGTAGTCCAGCTTGTGCACGACGTGCAGAATCCTGAGGCGTCGCATCACAGCCCGGAGGTCCGCATGACGAAGCCGTTCTCCGACAATCCGGAGGGAATATTGACGCGCGGCACGGCCCACGGGTTCACGCCAGTGGGAGGGAACCACGCGCCGCCGAGCGCCAATGCGGCGGCGTAGCCCGCCTCCCGGGCGGCGGCCTCGACGGCCGGGCCCGCGAGACCGTACGGATAACTGACCCAGGGGATCACGCTGGAGTAGCGCTCGCGCAACCACGCGAGCGGGCGGCCCAGCTCTTCACGGAGCTCGGGCGCGGTGAGACGCGCCAGGTTGGGATGCGTCCACGTGTGCGAGCCGAGCGTGATGCCGGGGTGCCCCGTGGCGTCGCGGAGGTCCTGCTCCGAGGCCACCAACGCCCACTCCGGCACGGTGCCGGGGCGGAGCCCCGCTCGCTCAGCCCAGCCGCGCACCTCCGCATCCTTGCCGGAGAGCTCGCCGAGGGCGCGCTCTCGCACGGCGGGGTCCACGCCTCGGTCCCCCGCGGCGACCGCGTCCCACCAGAAGGGGCCCTTGCCGACGAAGCCGGGGACGACGAACAGCGTCGCGGCGACGCCGCGCCTGGCGAGCTCCTCCACGGCGATGCGAACCGCACCTCGATACCCATCGTCGAACGTGATGGCGGCACGAGGGCGCCCCCCGGGCGGGGCCGGTCCCAGCAGCTGCGCCAGGGGCACGACGGCATGAGTGGAGAGCAGCCGCTCGATCTGCCCGACGAACCGGCTGCGCGGGAGGTGGAGGGAGCGATCGCCGAATGGCGGGCAATCGTCCGGCACCACGTTGTGGTAGGCCAGCACGAGTGCGTGCCGCCCGCGGGCCGCCCGGTGCAGCGCCGTCACACCGCTGCGCACCAGTCCGGCTTCGAGACACGCTTTGAGCGTGGACCGCACGCTCACTGCGGCGGACGCAACACCGCGCCCGGGACGGGCGCCGGACGCCTCGCGAACGACGCGATCTTGACGAGCCCGAGGATCATGCCGAGGAGCGTGTAGAGATAAGCGGAATACGCCTGCGACAGAAAGAACGCGGTGACGACGAACGCAACGAGGCTGCCCGTCAGGATCTGGGCCAGAACGGCAATTTCGACCACGGGCACCGACCGCAGTCTCGCCAGGGAGCGGAACGCGGCGGCGAGCAGCGTGACGAACAGGATCAGGCCCCCGATACCGAGCTCGGCACCGATCTGGAGAAACGAGTTGTGGGCGGCGGACCACTTAAAGCCTCGCCCGTACCGTCGTCGCTCCTGCGCCTCCGGCGCGAGCGTGCCCTCCGCCACGGGGAACGCTCCCGGTCCCAGCCCCAGAAACGGGTGATCCAGCATGTAGCCGGTGCCACGCTTCCAGATCTCCATGCGGCCGGTCGCCGACTTCCCGCTCCAATTGTAGTCGGTCGACGGATGCAGGATCGTCTGAATCCGCTCGAAATACTTGTCGCTGGCGACGGCGACGAGCAAGGTTCCGAGCAGCGCCACGGTGGTGACGCGTTGCAGCGTAGATACACCGCGCAGGCGCAGCAACAGGTACCCCCCCACGGTGAGGAATCCCAGGAATCCGCCCCGCGACCCCGTCTTTCCCAGCGCGACCATCAGGAACACGGTCCCCGCCGCCAGCAGGACGCGGGACGACGGCCGGGCCGGCTTGCGCCACAGGAAGAGCACCAACGGCAGAGTACACACGATCAGCATGGCCAGGTCGTTGACGTCGTAATACGCCACATCCCGCAGGCGGCCGTCCGCGCCCATCTGCGCCTGACTGATGATGACGGCGGAAAAGAGGATCACGCCAGCCAGCTGGACCCAGGCGACGCGCCGGAGATCGCCCAGGCCGCGAACGCTCGCGCCCACCAGCAGCATCAGGGTCACGGTGCGGGCGTAGTCCTTGAGCACGAAGTTCAGACTGTATCCGGCGTACAGGCTCCCGGGAATCGACAGTACGGTCAGCAGGAGGATGCCGAGCGCGACGCGCACCAGCGGCTGGTTGAGGCTCCCGATGCGGCGCCGGGGATCGCGCCCCAACGCGAGCAGACCGACGGCCAGGACCGTCATGAGAATCGGGAGCCCGTGCACCGCGAGGGTCGGGAACAACTCGTGGACTCGCCACACCTGCAGCAGGACGAGCGCCATGAGCGCCACCAGCGCGGAGTCCCACGGCAGGCGGGGAGGCGCCAGGGATAGTCTCGCGTCGGGGTACGGAACGCCGTCGAGTCGAGCGGTCATGACAGCATCGCGGCTAAACGAGTGGGGACCATTGTCCGCGTGGCAAGATTTGGGCTGCCACCCTCCTCACCCGCTCCCACGGACGGATGGTGTCGGCGCCCGACCATGTTGCGACGACGCCACAGATGCGAGTCGGTCCGGCCCTCGGCTCCCCCGATGCTCGGCCGGGCGCAGCAGCGAAAGGTACAGGTCCCACATAGGCTCCCCGATGCGCTCCCAGCTGTACAGGCGCTCGACCGTGGCGCGCCCCTCCGCTCCCAGTCGGCGCCGCAGTGGCTCGTCTCGCAACACGTCGCACACCGCTTGGGCGAAGGCGTCGGGATCGTCCCGCACGAGAATGTTGTGCCCATCTCGCGCAGCCAACCCCTCACAGCCGATAGACGTGCTCACGACGGCCTTCCCCATGGCCCAGGCATCGAGAATCTTGAGCCGGGTGCCCCCCCCGACCCGAAGCGGCACGACGTAGCACGCGGCGTCTCGAACGTATGGACGGACGTCGGGAACGTAGCCCGTCAGCTGGATCGCGGCACGATCACCGTACCGGCGACGGGCGTCATCGGATACCCGACCCACCCACCGGACCGTCGTTTCCCCGCGCAGCGCCCGTACACGCGGCAGGATTACATCATGAAAGAACTGCAGCCCGTCGAGATTCGGGAACCACGTCAGCTCTCCGACGAACACGAGGCCGTGGTCGCGACCCACGCCCGGCCGAAACGCGTCGATGTCCACACCGTTCGGCACGACCGCGCAGTCCACGCCGGGCACGACGCGCCGGAGCTCGCTCGCGTCGCTCTCGGAAACCACGATGTTGAGGGCGCAGCGCCCGCACCAGCGCCGCTCCTCGCGTTCCATCAAACGCGCCTGGTGTCGGAGGTAGGCGCGGCGCCAGCGAACCCGCTCCATGCTCGCACGACGTTCGAGCAGGAGTGACTCGACGTTGTGGTGGACGCAGACCACCGGCGCCTCGCCCACTAGGGGCAGGTAGCGCGCCAGCGCGATCGAGTCCACATGAATTACGTCGAAGCGACGCTCGCCGAGCAGTTGCGCAAGACGGGCGCGAACGGCGCCGGAGTCGAACGCGAACGTGGTGTGCGCACGTTGTCGAGCAACGCTGCGCAGGTGATCCCACGCGAGGCGCCACGCGCTGTGCTCCTGGGGGACCGGGAACGCCTCGACTGCCGCCAGGGAGCGTAGCGCTTCCAGGCGTTGGGCGAGGTCATGCTGCGATACCGCCCCACCCTTCCGGCGATAGAAGCAGAGCGCCGTCACGTCGAAGCGACGTGCCAGCAGCCGTAGGACGTGGAACGTGCGGATCGCCACACCGGAGTCCGGCGGGTACGGGACAGTCTGGCACAAGAAGAGCAGCCGGGGGAGGCTCACCGTCAGCACCCGATCCGCTGAGTGCTCACCACGATGTTGTCGAGGTATCGCTCCTGCACGGCCGGTGCCCCCTCGTTCCAGTAGTTCTCGAAGAACACCGCGTTGATCCCATAAGCGGTAAAGGGCCCCACAAAGTTCAGCGCGTCCTCCCGCGCCTGCAGGTCCCCGTTGATCCAGTACTCGAACACGCCGTTGGCCCGTCCCGGATCGTTCAGCCGGGCGTGGACTTCGACGCAGTACCATTGGCCCACGTGAGCGGCGTCCCCCAGGGGCATGGTGCCGCGCTTCCTGCCCAGCCAGTGGAAGCGGGCGAAGTCGTTGTACTTGGTGGACAGCACGTGACCGAGCGGGTCCGTGCCGGAGACCGGGTCGAGCTGCAGATAGTTCGTGTCGGGAGGATCGCCGCCCCACAGGTGCGCCACCATCGCCTCCGACCAGCTGGAGCTCGTGAAGCTCATCGCCCGCGTGAGCTTATAGCCCACACCCCCGGTCCAGCCCGGTTGATAGCGTACATACAGACGCCAATAGAGCTCTCGGTACGTCGTGGTTCCTGCGTCCACCGGACGGAAATACTTGTCCGGAACCTTGCCCACGGCAAGGTGCAGCGAGCCTGCGGACGTTTCCCCCCGGGCAAACCGCGCGCGCATGCCGAACGATCCCTTGACGCCGACCCCCGCCACCCGGGCAAAACGCCCGGAGACGTCCTCGTACTCGAAGTACTGCCGCAGCCGATCCTGTTCGAAGTCGTCGCACCAGATCCATTCGCGGCGCGGATTCGCGCACTCGTTTGCGAGCGGTGCGCCCGCCGCTGCCGGCGTCGTCGCCTGAGCGGCCGCACCTCCCGCTCGGGCCACGGCGCCCGCGACCACGAGCATCAGAGTCGTTCCACGTCTGGTCATCGCTGGACGGCCACCAGGGGCGTGCGCCGCCCCGGGTGCGGCAGCCGGGCTGCGACGGCCGGCTCCAACAAACGTTCGAGCAACTGGTGCCCCTCGGGGCTCAGGTGCGGGTCGACAGTTCCGTAGAGGCGACTGCCGCTCCGCTCGGCGGCCCGGAACTCGGGGAGCACGTCGATCACATCGAGCCCGTAGGCGCGCATGGCATCGGTCAGGAGACGCTCTGGCTGATCGAGATCCACGGCCGCCGCATCGATCTGGAAGCCCTTGAGCGCCCGGTAGAACGCGGCGGTATCGACCTGGAACGGCGCCGGGATCAGGAAGAAGATGGTCGGTACCTTGTGAGCCAACGCCAAGTCCCTGATGTCGCGGAAGATTTGCGCCGTCACACCCCACCCGGGAGAGGTCGTCTCGCGCCGCAGCAAATCCTCGGGAAAGTATTCGGCCGTCAGCCGCGTGCGCATCCGCAGGGTGGAGGCTCGCTGCTTCACAAAGACGAACAGGTGCGAACGCGCCTTGAGAAAATCGTTGATCGGATAGAATACGGCATCCACGAGCTCGCCGTAGGTGAGGCGACGTGGCAGCCGCAGCCGGTGGAACGGGGCGTCGACCGGTGGGCCCGGAGGGTACCGCTCGACGCGCTGCAAAACGACGTCGTTTCCCAAGTACACCGACACGAGCACGACATCGAACGGCTCACGACCGACCTCGCGCCGCGCCTCCATGAGGTACTGCGGTGGGTCCCACCCACCCACGCCGGTATTGCGCACGACCACGGTGTCCCCCAGGCGCGCCGTCAGGCGCGTCTCCAGCAGCCCCGCGAGACTCTGCTCGTAGTCGACCTGCAGCGCCTCCATGAAGGAGTCGCCCAGCAGCAGAATCCGCCGTTTCCCCTCGCGCCGCCCGGCGCGACCGACGCGGAAGCCATCGTGGTCGATGAAGACCTGTGCCGTCCGCTCGCCGGTGTTGATCGTCGTGCTCACATCGGGACGATGGTTCCAGCCCAGTGTGTCGACAGGCTGCCAAATGTCCGGGCGCTTCACGATGAGTTGTTGCGGGGCAACGATGCGCACCAGCATCTCGGCCAGGCCGCAGGCGAGCGCCAGTGAGACGCAGACCATCCCGATATTGACCAAGGCGGCCCGCAACCTCGCGGCGACCGTCGCTGAGGCCAGGGCGTAGGGAGCGAGGGTCACGGGATTCGCACTCACGCTCCCGCAGCGACGCAACGCGCGTGCCTACCGGTGCACCTCGCGAAAGGCCGGGGCGGAGTAATGCACCATACGGCGCGGGCAGCATGTGTCGCAGAGGCGCCACACGTGCCGGCGGTCGAACGAGGCGGGCGAGCACGTGCCCAGCGGGCGAAACTGGCACCCCCCATGCGGTAGGACCGGGCGCCTATGGCCCCCCGCTACGTTCTCGGAATCTCGGCGTATTACCACGACTCGGCTGCCTGCCTGTTGCGGGACGGCGCGATCGTGGCCGCCGCGCAGGAGGAGCGCTTCACCCGCAAGAAGGGCGACGCGGCCTTCCCGCTCCAGGCGACTCGCTATTGCCTCGCGGCCGGCGGCATCACCCCCGCCGATCTCGCCTACGTCGGCTTCTACGACAAGCCGCTCACCAAATTCGAGCGGATTCTCGAGACGTACCTGGGCGTCGCCCCCCGGGGATTCGGGCAGTTCCGTATAGCGGGCCCCCTGTGGATGAAGGAAAAGCTGTTTCTCGACCGCGAGATCCGCCGCGCGCTCGCCTACGACGGCGAGATCCTGTACGCCGAGCACCACGAGTCCCACGCCGCCAGCGCGTTCTTCCCGTCGCCGTTCGAGCAGGCGGCGATCCTCACGATCGACGGAGTCGGAGAATGGGCGACGGCCGCGCTCGGCGTCGGCCGGGGCAACGACCTCGAGCTGCTCAAGGAACTGCAGTGGCCCGATTCGCTGGGCCTTTTGTACTCGGCCTTCACCTACTTCACGGGCTTCAAAGTGAACTCAGGCGAGTACAAGGTCATGGGCCTGGCGCCCTACGGGGAGCCCAAGTACGTGGACCTGATCTATCGCGAGCTCCTGGACCTGCGCGACGACGGCTCGTTCACGCTCAACCAGAAGTACTTCCAGTATCTGACCGGCCTCACGATGACGAACGGGGCCTTCTCCCAATTGTTCGGCGGGCCGCCCCGGGTGCCCGAGTCCAAGCTCACGCAGCGAGAGATGGACTTGGCCAAGTCGGTCCAGGTGGTATGCGAGGAGATCATGCTGCGCATGGCCCGCACCGCTCGCCGGGAAACCGGGATGGACAACCTTTGTCTCGCCGGCGGCGTCGCGTTGAACTGCGTCGCCAACGGACGGATCCTGCGCGAGGGCCCGTTCAAGCGCCTGTGGATCCAGCCCGCCGCGGGGGACGCCGGCGGCGCCCTGGGCGTGGCCCAACTCATCTGGCACCGGTACTGCAAGGAGCCGCGCGCGGTCGCGCCTGGCGCCGACGGGATGCGCGGGGCATATCTCGGACCGGCCTTCACGCCCGAGGAGATCGCGGCCTACCTGGAATCGGTCGGAGCACCGGCCGAGCGACTGGAGCGCGACCGGCTCCTGCCCCGCGTGGCCGAGCTCCTGGCCGGCGAGAAAGTGATCGGGTGGTTCGACGGGCGAATGGAGTTCGGGCCCCGCGCACTCGGCGCCCGCAGCATTCTCGGCGACCCGCGTAGCCCGCGGATGCAGGCGCAAATGAACTTGAAAATCAAGTTCCGCGAAGGCTTCCGCCCGTTCGCCCCCAGCGTGCTGCGGGAGCGCGTGCGCGAGTACTTCGAGCTGGACACCGACTCCCCGTACATGCTGCTCGTGGCCCCGGTCACGCCCAGCCGTCAGATCCCCATGACGGACGAGCAGCAGCGGCTGTGGGGCATCGACCAGCTCAACGTCGTGCGCTCGGACATCCCGGCCGTCACGCACATCGACTATTCGGCGCGCGTCCAGACCGTGAGCCGCGACACGAATCCCAACTACTACGATCTCATCACGGAGTTCGAGCGTCTCACCGGGTGCGCGGTGCTCGTGAACACCTCCTTCAACGTGCGCGGGGAACCGATCGTGTGCTCGCCCGCCGACGCGTACCGGTGCTTCATGCGGACGCACATCGACTACCTCGTGCTGGGGCCGTTCCTGCTGGACAAGACGCGACAACCCGAGTGGAAAGAGAGCGGTGAGTGGCAGCGCGAATTCCAGCTCGACTGAGCAGCGCGGAAGGCCGCCGCTTCGGACTTGCCGTGGGGGGCGCGTTCCTGGCGCTCGCGGGCGTGGCCACGTGGCGCGGGCATCCGATCGAAGCCCGGGTCTTCGGCGGGCTGGGCGGCATGCTCGTGGCCGCCGCCCTGGTGGTCCCCAGCCGGCTCGGGCCGGCGCAGCGCGGCTGGATGGCGCTCGCCAGGGCCATCTCCAGCGTGACCACGCCGCTGCTCATGGGCGTCATCTACTTCTTGATCGTCACGCCGACGGGGTGGGTGCGACGGCTCGTGGGCGGCAATCGGCTCACGCGCCCGCGCAGTGCGCCCAGCTTCTGGGTCGACCGCCACGCCGACAGCCGCCGGCGGGTGGACATGGAGCGACTATTCTAGCGACTACTCTAAGGAAGGAGGGAGCGTATGGCGCATGCGAGTCTCGCGCGGGAATTCTGGGCGTTCATGAGGGTCAGGAAGAAGTGGTGGTTGCTGCCGATCATCGCGGTAATGCTCGTCGTCGGAGCGTTGCTGGTGTTCGCTCAGGGCTCCGTGCTGGCGCCCTTTATCTATACGATCTTCTGATCGATCGACGCGGGGGCCGCGGAGCGGGCGCGCACCAGGACGGCGCAGCCGTCTGCCGACCGGGTCAGCTCCCGCAGATCCGCCCATCCGCCCTGCGTCAGGGCCAGCCGCAGCTCGCCGTCGCCCCTCGCCGGGGACAGCAGGTATGCTTCTCCCTCCGCCCGCAACACGCGCCGCACATCGCGAAACAGGGCGGCGGGGTCCTGAGGTGGCGCCGGCGACAGGATCGCGACCACCCGGTCGAATGCTGCGTCGGGAACCGGGAGGGTGCGGCCGTCCCACGCCATGAACTCGACTTTCCCCCGCACCTCGCGCAGCCGTCTGGCGCGCTCGACCTGGGCAGGGGACGTGTCCAGTCCGCAGACGTAGGCCCGCAGCGCCCGGCGCCACGCTTCCTCCACGATCCACCCGTCGCCGCACTGCACGAACAGCACCCGCTCCCACGCCCGGATGCTCACGCGATCGAGGACGAGGAGATCCAATGCCCGCCGGGGCTCGACGTCGACGGTATCAATGACGATGTGCGCCGTGCTCATGCCGGGCTACACAGCAATGCGCATGCCCGGGTCACCTGTTGCGCGTCGTCCACAAGCCGCGCGACGAGGCGGTCTTCACCGGGGGCGCCTAACTGGGCGTCGCCGACCCGATCGGGTAGTTGGTCGCCTGCGCAAACAGCGTATAGACCACAAAGGGGGCCAGCCCATTCTGCAGGTAGGCGGCCCCGTCCCAAAACAAGAGCCCCTCAGTAGATCCGTTCGTCGTCCCCATGTAGGCCCAGCAAGGGCTATCCAGCACCTTGGTACCGTTCACCCAGATGGCGATCGTCCCGCAGTTCTGCGCAGTGTAACGGTGATAGCGGTACACTACATCGTACACTGCGCCTTCGTGCAGCGACGGATAGGTCCCGGGCCACGGATACGCATGGCCGTTCAGGTTCCACATCTCCGGCTCGGAGAACATGCCGATATTTCCGTCTGAGCAAGGCCCGACCACGGACATCGCCCAGCCGTTCCACGCGCTGCCGGCTTGACCATACACGGACTTGTGCACCTTGAACTGCGAGGCGCCGTTCGACGAAGTACATGAGGTGCCCCCGACCGCGCCGGCCGCTCCAGGCGCCAACACGAACCGCACTTCCTCGAACAGATCCTGGTCGAGCGCGGGATCTCGGGGCGTGCTCGACAGCTGCCGCGTGCCGAACCATGCCTGCAGCGCTGCCGCCCCCGTACCCCCCGGCACGGCGCACTTGATGGAATAGGCACTGCCGAGATCCCGATAGTCCGTGCTCTTGACGCAAGTTCCACCGCCGTAGGCGTAGACGTCGAGCGGTGCGGTCGTCCCATCGTTGAAGTTCGTGCGGTAATAGACGACCTGCCCGGGCGGCGGCTTGTGCTCGTCCGGAGCAACGCACTGCGGACCGGTCCCACCATCACACGGCAGGCACCCGGCCAGCAAACCCAGCGTCAACGCGACCGCGGCGCACGGCAGGAGCGCAGCTACGTGGATGCTTCTGCTCCCGAGTGTCATAGTGGCCATTCCTCTCTACTTGGAGCCCAGGGTTCTACAACCTCCGGCGGTGAGAGGTTCGTCCAGGTGATCGGTCGGGGTGTGGCGCAACGTCGACACGTAACGCCAGCAGTCGCTCACGACGCAAGAGGGCCGCCAGCGCGGTTGCTGCTTCACGCTGGCGGCCCGGTGATGCTCTTTACGACTGTCGCTGGGACCTGGTCCCGTCTACGTCATCGACTGGCGGTGCCGGCGCCGACCGGGTAGTTGGTCGCCTGGGCGAACAGCGTGTACACGGTGAGCGGGCTGAGACTATTCTGCACGTACGTCAGCCCGTCCCAGAACAACAGGCCCTGCCCCGACCCGTTCGTCGTG